>Ga0351903_1056_pt1 | contig 30791 bp, 39 predicted proteins | sample BONcelHT113001D6_FD_206874 | JGI IMG/M metagenome (GOLD analysis project Ga0351903, IMG submission 206874) | Enriched cells from coal bed in the Powder River Basin, Montana, United States - BONCAT cells T11 rep1 HSBNCT.T11.300.1.D6 ... | reverse complement strand
ACAGACGCCAGATATCGCATTCTGGTCAAGGCTGCCGGAAGGATGCAAATTGGGAATGTTTCTGAATCGGATGGAGACTGAATTAAATGGTTTATAAAGAATGTAATTTGCCGGCCGTAGTATATAAAGTCCAAACATTCGGGACTACACAATGCCATCCTGGATAGGCAAGTCATCGCAAAAAATATACAAATTTGATAAAATGAGGCAGACCGATCCCTTTCTAGATCCTCAAGCCTCCAGCGTTATCGCCCGGATTTCGATCTGGATCTTCTGCTCATTCGGGTCCAGCACCAGCTCCAGCCGGTCCAGCGGCTTGCTGGGGTCCGTGTCCACTTTGGCATAGAAATAATGCCCCTGATACTCGTAGGCTGAGCTTGCTGTGCTTGGCCAGGAGTAGGCCGGCGCAACCTTGCTGTGCCTTAGCTCCGACTGGATCTCTGCCCGGTCATAAGCCCATTCGGCAATGTCCACACCCATGATCAGATCAACAGTCTCGTAGCTTCCGTCCTCGTACCAGACATTGATGTGGCCCACCTTAACGTTATCCGGCACTCCGGTGCTCCATCCGGCAAACTCTAGAACATGCACGGCATCAGCTTTCTGGCCTTCCAGGTCGATGGAGGCAGTGGTCTGCTCAGCGTTGGCTTTCAATGCTACTCCTTCCACCTGAAATTCAATGCCGTTGTAAGTATGAGCGGTTCCGTTCCCTATGGCTGTCGACTGGCCTGAGGAGGTACCTTTGCCATTCCAGGATGCCATCCATTCCTGAGCTGTGTCCCAGTCCACCTTTCCCGTAAACTGAGGGAACATCAGAAACCCGGAGGTCTCCTTGGATATGGCACATTGCGAGCTATCCCCATTGCAGTAGACATTCCATACTTTGGGCTTGTTATTGTCTCTCCAGGATGCCAGCCAATTCGTCGCCGTATCCCATGTCACTTTGCCCGTAAACTGAGGGAACATGAGCTCGCCCGTGGGCTCCTTGGAGACGGTGCACTGCGAGCTGTCCCCATTGCAGTAGACATTCCAGACGGCAGGCTGAGCCGGGTAGCCATTGGCTTGCATCCAGGTCTGAACAGTATTCAAGTCCACTTTGCCTGGGAAGACAGTAAACATCAGATCCCCGCTGGGCTCTTTGGCCACTGTGCAGCGTGAGCCGTCTCCACTGCAATAGACGTTCCAGACATTCTGATCCTCTGCGCCCTGAGCCAGTGCTGGTGAGACGATTGCTGCCATCCACAAGACGATCACCAAAAAAGATTTGATCTTCATATCGATCCACCCCTCTCTTAATCTACGATTCTGATGCGGTTTCTTGCTTTCAGCACACCATTCTCTCGAAGCACTCCTTGCAGAGCACCTTGCCGTTCGCTGTCCTTCCCAGAATCTCCATGAAGCCTTCCCCGCACTCCTGGCATTTGAGGGAAGGATAGATCTTGGCCTTCTCCGGTGCGGGAATATCAACCTCTTTCACCGCGAGAAGATCCTCGTCTTTGCCGCTCAAGATATTCTCGATGACCTGGGACCTCAGGCCCTCAAACTCCTTCTTCTCCTCCGCAGTTAGATTTCCAGCCGCCGCCTTCTGCCGCATGGCGTCCATCCCCCGGAAGACATCGCCCTTGAAGTAGATGCGCATCGCCCGGTTCTGATCGCGGGAATAGAAGGTGAAGACCTGCTTTCCATTATCGAGGAATAGCAGATTGCCCTTGCCTGCCGTGCAGCCCAAGAGCGACTGCACCGCATCCACGCTGCAGGATTTGTTCTCAGCAATGCAGACCAGCTCCTCATCCTTCGATCGAGGATAGTGCTCTTTGGCATACTTTGCTACTCGATAGCCCATGGCAAGGCCCGGGCAGACGTGGCCGTGAAACTTCGCAGCTTCTTTAAAATCCTCTTCCATAATAGTCACCTATAGTCACCTGGCTTTGAATCCTGCAATTACTTGCGTTGGTTAGGAATAAGTAAAGAGCGGTCGGCGTCAATGAGGATTATATGGGCTTCTTGTGTTGTGCCTGGAGTTGAGAATAGGTAAGCAGAGCACGAGATGCACGAAAAGTCCACAAAAAATTTATAATATGCCAAGAAAGAACTGCTTGTAGAAGATTCGCGGATAGGCGTGTGATTGGATGAATAGATATCTCAAGATTGGGCTCTTCGGTTTTCTCCTTTGGCTGATACCTTTTGCGGTATCGGTTTTGATCTTCCCGCTACGTACGTCTCAGCGACCGCTCTTTGAGTCGATCATGCCCGTAGTAATCGCTATCTGGACTGTGTTCTTCTCCATTCTCTATCTATCCGGGAAAAAGAGCGATCTTCTAAAGGAAGGCATCTTTATTGGCATTGCCTGGCTCTTGATCAGCATAGTGTTGGATCTAATGATATTTATTGAAGGACCGATAAAAATGCCTCTTTGGGACTATGTAGCAGACATTGCGGTGACGTATATCATGATCCCCACAATTACGTCCGGGTTTGGCTATCTCATGGAGCATAGCGCTGAATAAATTGCAATCGAAAATTTGATTGGCTATTCATGAAGATCGAATGCAGACGAATTGATCTTTCCAATGCCTCCGCCTCTTCCTTTGTTGGAAACGGAAAACCCCATCGTCTCCAGAAGCACTCTCGCCTCTCCCTGCCCGTGTAGCAGCACCTCGGCTAGATCCTCCGGGCAATCGATGTCGCATCCCGCCCGGAAGGACTCGAAGACGGAGACCTCCAGGCCCGCCTGCCTGGCAAATTCCAGATGCTTGGGAAAGCTCAGCCCCTGGTAGCAGGTGCGAAACTCGGGGGCCCTGATGAGGATCATGTTGGTGCCGCCTCCCCGCCCCGGACAGAGTACCACATCGCTCTGGCAGCTCAGAATACCTGCCATATCATTTTGCGTCAATAGAGCCAGATCGGCCATGACGATTAGAATGTCCCGTGGCCATCCTTGCCGAGCTTCGTCTGTGATCAATGCGTTTAAGGCATCGTTCAGATCCAGCTCCGACTCCTGGATCTCGACATCGTAGCCGACGTCCATGATATCCAGTCCCGGTCGGGAGAGAATCGTCACTTTGCCAAAACCAGAAACGGTTCCGAGAACATCCCTGAGCATGGCAAAGGCCAATAGCCTTCGCTCTGCAGGCTCCAGCGCCGGGGCCAGCCTGCTCTTGGCATCGCTCCGCTTAAAAGGCACCACGATCTGAACCGGTCTATGCACGCCCCCGGCTATCTGCGGCAATCGATAAAATCCTATCTCCTTAGGTGAGGCCGGATCACGTCTTTGTCCTCAGCCATAAATACCGAGTCGCCGCCGGAGCGAGGATACTTCAGGCCGCGAAAAACAACCGCAGGAGTCCCGTCTCCCGCCTCGCCCATGAGCAGATTGGCCATTGCCGCGATCTCGTCCACAATGGCCTCTAAGGTGATCTCCAGGGCCTTGCCGTGCAGGTCTTGCTCCCCGCGCCAGTCTCGCAGAGCGGCTATCCCCGCCCAGCCGATGGCCACGCCCGCCACACCAGAGCGAAAGGGCCGGCCGCAGGTATCGGTGATGATTACGGCGCAGTCCTTTCCTAGCCCAGCGCGAAGCCGCTTGGCGCTGGCGCTGGGGTCTTCCGGCAGCAGCAGTATCCGGGCGTCTCCCACATTTGACTGATCGATGCCGGCGTTAACGCCCACATGACCAAAACGTGTCACTACCAGCAGAAAGGGCCTCTCCAGCAGAACCTCTACGGATTCGTCCAGGACCGCCTGCACAAATCTTGGGTCCTTGCCGACATTCCGGGAGATCTCCATGGCTCTATTGGTGGGATGATAGCTTTCCAGTTCCCGGAAACGGCCCTCCGACTTGGCCACGATGGTGCTGGCAAGACAGAGCACATCTCCATCTTGAAAATCGAAAAGAGATTTAGCAAGCAAGGCGATATTGTCGCCTTCCTTGATGATAGGCAGGCCACGAATGACATAGCCTTGCATTGATGGCATTCTACTTAAAACGCTCATCAAAAGGCATCTTGCTGAGGCGATAGAGCCTGGCCTGAACCAGGAGATCAAGCAGATAGGAGTAGTTCTCGGCGACAATCGCCGCCCTCTCCTCGCTGATCTCTGTCCAGGGAAGACCACCATAGCCTTTGGCATATTCCATCCAGAAGGCTGGCGGAGAGAACTCAAGCAGATACTTGTTCTCCTCAGTAAAAGTGAGGGTGATCTTCTCTTCCATCTAAGGCACCTTGCCGGTTCGCTCCACAACCTCGGCGAATGCCAAAGTTCCGCTGATCTTCTTAATCTTGGCCTTGACGATCTCGCCCTTTACGGCGCTGGGCACGAAGATGAGATACTTATCCACCTTGGCTATGCCGTCGCCCTTGTTGCCCACGGACTCGATGCGCAGCTCATAAGTCTCACCCTCTTCGATGACATCCTTCTGCACGATCGTAGCTGCCTTTCTCTTTCTCACCGGTCGGTGAGCGCCGCAGGCATCGCACTTGAGCGTCAGAACACGATCGCTCTTGAGGAGGTGAGTATCTGGCAGCCTGCACTCTGTGCAGACCACATACTCCTCGAAGTAGGACTCTATCTGGCGGGCGATGGCAGTCTCGCCGAACTTTCCCTGAAAGACGCCGCGCTGCCCCTCGATCTTGCCCGCTGTGCCCATCTCCTGGAGCAGATATTTCATGAGGTGCTCCGGTTCGCGATTTAGTGTGTCCGCAATGGCTCCGAAGTTCTCAAGTACGGTGGTCTTGCCTTCGTAAAAGACCTTGACGGAAGGTATGACGAACCGCTCCTTGGACTCCCGAGTGGCCGGCATCTTCTTCATGGCCCGATCCAGGCCCGCTAAATAGTCATCCATCCAGATACCTTAATTATTTTATCAGCTCTTGACCCGACTCTACTATTATCTGAATCGGTGTCGGCAATTTATGCCCTGCCCTTGTCAATGCCACCTTGGCGTCGTTGAGGTATGCAAGGGGTATTCCCACGGTAAAGAGCTTCTGGCCTGCCTCGACCCTGGCCGCAGTTCCCACAGCCTTGCCGAAAGCCATCCTCATGCCGCTTGAGACACGGTCAGCGCCTGCGCCCGTAGCCTGCTTATTTTCCCGGATGACATGGTGGGGATAAGTCCTCAGCTTGAGGTGGAAATTGGTTCTGCCTGCCATTTTCATAAGGAAACGGTTGGCTGAAACTCTGGCTGCTTCAAGAGCGGTATGCCTGATTTGGCAGGGCTCCTTTACCACCAAAGTTAGCTGGATGGGAAAATCTTCAGTCAAATTTCCCATATCATAGTGTACTACTTTGCTTCCAGGAACGCCGCCCATGTATTTTCTGCGCGTGTAGGGCCGTTCTCTCCTTCTATACATGCTTGCTGGCTTGCGTGTCAAAACGAAATTCCTCCGATAATCCTGAGATTGGTGCTACTATGCACCTTGCTTATAAGGTTTGGCCTTAATTGCCGGCTCACACCGTGATGGGCGTGGAGAAAGCCATCTCTTTGGCCAGAGGCCTCTTCATGAGAGTGCGGATATCTTCCGGTCTTTTTGCGTTTGCGACTGTCCACATGAGCTTGACCAGGGCTACCTCGGGCAGCATATCCTCGCCCTCAATTGCTCCGCCGTCCAGCATGTCGCGTCCAGTATCGTATACCCGATCGCATATTCTGCCCCGCAGGCATTGCGAGGTTACCACCACGGGGATATTCTCCTCTGTGGCCCTCTTAATGCCTTCTATCCAGTCGGATGCCACGTGGCCCAGACCTGTTCCCTCCAGCACAATGCCGCGATAGCCCTTATCGATGTAGTAGTTTAAGATCTCCGGCGAAGATCCGGGCGTGTACTTGACCAGGGCGCATTTAGGCTCAAGCCTGTCCATAACCTCCAGTTCTACCTCGCCACGCCGTCGGTAAGGCTGGAAGGTCTGAATCTTTCTGGTGAGGTAGTCCACCTTCCCAAGCGGCGCCTGGTTTATGCTCTGGAAGGCGTCCCGGCGGGAAGTATGCATCTTTCGGACACGCGTGCCGCGGTGAATGGAGCAGTAGTCATCGCTGGTTGTGCCGTGCATCACCACACAGACCTCGGCAATGTCGCTAATGGCAACGCTTGCCGCACAGACGGCATTCATGGAGGCATCGCTGCTGGGTCGGTCGGAGCTCCTCTGCGAGCCGACCAAGACCACGGGCACCGGCGTCTTCAACATAAAGGAGAGCGCTGCTGCGGTATACATCATGGTATCTGTGCCGTGGGTTATGATCACGCCCTCTGCGCCTGCACAGATCTCCTCCGCCACTGATTGCGCGAGCTTTATCCAGTATTCGGCACGCATGTTCTCGCTCAAGATCTGATAGATGACGCGGGCACGGTAGTTGGCAATCTCCTCCAGCTCCGGGATGGCGGATATTATCTCGCCTGCGGAGAACTGGCTGGTGACGGCTCCCGTGCGGTAATCGACCTTGCTGGCAATGGTTCCTCCTGTGGATAGAATGGAAACCTGGGGGAGGCCAACTCTCACTTGCAAAGGCCTGTCTTTGTGCAGTGGCTTGCTTTCCGGGCGTTTTTGCAGGAGCGTCAGCTCACACTTAGCGGCACACAGGCCGATATTGTAGCCGTTGTCCAGCTTTATGACCATGTATCCTTCGCGCCGGGAAGGCATGAGCACGCCCTCAAAGGATGTGCCGTCCCTCTCTACGGAGATTCTGTCTCCAAGTTCCATTTTTGTCTCACCAGATGACCATTAACGCCTGCTACTTTATGCTAGGCATCTAAAAACGTTGCCCTTGAGTGGGGACAAAGAAGATTAATAGTGGGAAAGGCGGCAAAGGTGGCGATATGATCTATTTTGTGACCAGCAATAAGGGAAAGTTTGCGGAAGCCCGGGCCATCTTCGAGGACCTCGTGCAAAGGGACATCGGCTATGCTGAGATACAGGCAGACACGCTGGAAGAGGTGGCTCTTTATGGCATGAGAGAGGTCGCAGCCAGGTTGCAGGGGCCGGTGATGCTCGAAGATGCCGGCCTTTTCGTAGAAGCTCTAAAAGGTTTTCCGGGCGTTTACTCCGCGTATGTGCAAAAGACCATAGGCAACGCCGGGATCCTGCGGCTCATGGAGGGCCAGGAGAACCGAAAAGCTTACTTCAAATCAGTGGTCGCCTATGCAGAGCCGGGCATGGAAACCGTAATGTTCTCCGGAGAGGTGCACGGGCAGATCGGCTTTGAGGCGCGGGGCAAGAAGGGCTTTGGCTATGATCCCATCTTCTATGTGGGCGACGTGAGTTTGGCGGAGATGGATCTGGAGAATAAGAACCAAATCTCCCATCGCGCCGGCTCGATGAGGGCTCTAAAAAAATGGCTGGACAGCCACTAAACCCTTTTTCGCCGATGGCGTCATATCGGAATTTTTCAGGATGGAAACGGGACCTCTGCTGGGATGCGATGCAAAGGGTTTGGCTGCTTAAGTCGAACTGAAACTGAAAGCCCTGTTTTTGTTTATCTTGAATAAATACTTATTTCAATATTTCAATCTTTTTTTATTATGTGCGGAGGAATTCCTTGTCTTTGCCTGGTGGGAAAGGCGACAGATTCACTGCCGCTTCTTCTCCAGGGCGCAGCGCGGCAGCAGCCTGGCATCGATGGCTTTGATGTGGGGAGCCTGGACGGCAGAAACATAGACCTTGCGCTCGCCTACTACTATTACGTGATCGGTCGCCTTGGGCGGGCTGATCCTGATGGAAAACATAAGGGGCCCTTCACATGTGGTGGCGACGCGAAGGTCAGTAGAGCGGGCGCGAATGTACTCCTCCATCTCCGGAGTGATCTTGAAGGGAAGCGGTTTTTCCGGCATTGATCTGAGAGAATGATTTCAGGATATAGAAATAGGTTTTATATCCTGCCTCTCCACAGGAAAAGCCGTGAGACGGAGAAAGGACAGCCACAAAGCCAGAGACCTGGCCCTGCAGCGCATGGAGAGGCTCTTTGTGCTGGCAGGCACAGTGCACGCGGCCCACCCGGAGAGGAGCGACAGATACGTGCAGATCGCCAGGAAGATTTGCACCCGTACCAGAGTCAGAATGCCCCGCCCGCTGAAAAGGCTCTTTTGCCGGCATTGCGGCAGCTTTCTCTCACCGGCAGGGACGAGGGTAAGGCTTCGCGAAGGCGTCCTAACCACCACCTGCCTGTTATGCGGCGAGCAGATGAGGCGACCTTACCGGTCCAAAAAGAACTAGCCGGAAAGGATCTGCCCGAAAAGGACAAGAGGCCAGGACTAAGGGTTGGTCTTGGCGGTCCAGGAAAAAGTCGATGCTACTATTCTAACTGGACGCCTTAATGATTGAGCAAATCTAATCGATACTATCTGATGCAGACATCCCCAGTTGATCGTAGCCTATGTACTGCATTATGCGATCCTTTTTGTCTCCGATCAGTTCTTTCTCGCGATCGAGTATCTCTCTAATCAGGGAATTGATTGGCACATTTCCATCCCAATTTCTGGCCAGGATGTCAGAGGAGCTCGATTCCTTCACCACCTCATTGGCAATAAACGCACAAAGATAGATATCATCCACATAGCCGGCCGGACCGTACTTTTCCTCGGATATGATGTCCTCTGGAAGGATAAAATATGCAATGGCAGCGATTACCAACGGCGACATCGACCTGGGAAGAACACTGTCATCCAGGAGTTTGGTCATCAATCTGTAGAGCGCCGGAGCCTGCGCAATTAGCTGGGAAAATTCGCCCTCATAACCGGATATGTCCTTTTCCAGTATAGTATCAAATCTCTTCAAATTAAAACCTCCTCACTCCTTAGTCATGGATATTCCCAGGAGAAATACCCTGCATTAGAAGATGCTATTGATGGATAATTAATTAACTTTTGTGCCATGATTTTCAAAGGTGCTCGGCAAGATCGGCCAGCGACTCCAGCACCATATCGGGCTTCACACCGGTGCTTTTCGCAATCTCTTCTTGATACTTTCCCGTTTTGACCAGTATCCCCTGCATGCCCATCTCCTGGGCTCCAAGTACATCGGTCAAAATGTCATCTCCGATCATGGCTGCATCTTCTGGCCTTATTCCCAGATCGCTCAACGCCAGTTGGAAGAATTGTCGCGAAGGCTTTCCCATCAGCTCCGCCTTCTTTCCTGTGGCATATTCAAGAGCTGCAACAAAAGGACCCGTTGATAGGACCAGGCCTTGCGGCTCCATCCAGTATCTATCCTTCTCCAGTGCCAGGATCTCCGCTCCATCTAAAATTAGGCGCAGGGCCTGGTTAAGGCGATCGAAGGTAAAGCTATTTCCAGCGTCTCCAATTACTACATAATCCACGTCTTCTTCACAGATGCTGATATCAGCATCCTCAAAATCCCTGTGCACGTCTCCGGTGGTGAGAAGGAAGCATCTCTCTTTTCCTGATCTCTTCATTTTCTCGATGGCGGCCAGGGGTGGGGTGTAGATGTGCTTGGTGGGAACACTGTATCCCAGGTCCTGGAGGCGCTCTGAAACGGAGCTGCGACAGCGGCGTGTGGAGTTGGAGACGAAGCGGTAACCATATCCCAGCTCCGACACGCGCTGCAGGCATTCCCTGACTCCCGGAATAGGATTCTTGCCCATGTAAAGAACGCCATCCAGATCGACGAGAAATGCCCGGACAATGTTTGGAATTTTCGGTTGATTTGAAGACACGACCTCACCTCCGATCTATTCCAAGATATATTTTGCGAAGATTACATTCAGTGCCAATGTCATCCAAGAGTGGGCGCGCCTTTGATAAAGCTGTAGTGCATAGAAGCCTCAACCGATGTACGATTATCTCCTCAAATTGGGCACATGGGCTCTGCTCGCCCTGACGGCCATCTGCATGATCTCTTCCGGCGCACAGTTTAACGGCACTACCTACCATCTAGGGGAAAGAGAGGCTCTGATCACTGTGCCCGTAAATACCGGCCAGTTAAATATCACACTTTCCGAGAAGACGGATAATATGACGCTCTTTGACGAATCGGGCAAGAACGTCACCTTCAATAGCAGCTATCGATTCTGGCGAGGAGACCATATCTACAGCCTGACCTTTGCGAGGCCCGTCACAGGAAGGCTGGTTTACACCATGCGTCTGCAGGGCCAGCAGTTCATACTTCCCATTAGAGATCATGAACCGGTGCGCATAATCTTGCCGGCAGGCTTCACGACGGGAGAGCGCAGCCTGGGCGTAGCCCGGCCGCCGCCGGACGAATTTGTAGAGGATGATTCCGGCAGCATTCTCACCTGGAATAATACTACGCAAATCTCGTACATCGAGGTCAACTATTACCGGAGAGGCGCTCCCCAGGCATTGATGATTATTCTTGCCATACTGGCTCTGACGGGTCTGGTCCTGCTCGCTCAGTACTACACTAGCATAAGAAAACTGAAGGCGGCCAGGATGGAGATGGAAAACGAGACGAATGGGAAAGATCGCTAATGTCTTCGTGGGTTTTTTAGAATTGGGATGAATTAGTACGGGTGGGCAGGCGGTATGCCCTCTGCCTCGAACTCCTTTTTAGCGGCCTCTCTTATATCGCAGGCGATACTCTTAGCTACATTTCTGCCGGGAATGGTAACCTCCAGCCGGAGAGTTAGCTCCGAGTATCTGGAATTTGCAAGCTGCACGCTCATGGGCTTGTCTTTAAACACCAGGGGGTGGCTCCTGGCATTCTTAAGGATGATCTCCCTGGCTCGATCGATGTCGGAAGCCTTTTCCAGGTCGAAGTCCACCACCCAGGTTATCTCCGGCTCCCTGATGGACCAGTTGATAATCGGCTCCATGCTTATTATGCTATTGGGGACAATAATTCTCTTATTATCTGTGGTTTTAATTACCGTATGCCTCAGTGTCAGGTCCTCCACCTGGCCATATTCTCCTCTGAAATCAACCAAATCTCCCACTCGAATTGGCTGGAAGACTGCTATGAAGATGCTAGATGTGAAATTGGAGAGAGAGTCCTTGGCGGCATAGCCGATGATAAGACCGGCAATGCCTGCGCCAGCGAGAATGGCTGTGACCAGGCTATGCAACTGCGGTATCTGAGAGATGATGAGCATCAGGCCGATTACGTAGATGGTGGCCGAAACCAGCCTGCGCATCATGAGCTGCATGGTCTCGTCCATCTTCATCTGCACTTTGCTCGCCACTGTGGGAAAATAATTCACCAGCATGCGATCTAAGATGCGGGCAGCGTGACGAGTTAAAATCATAATCAATACTATAAAAAATACATTTAAAAAAATAGAAGCCAAATCTATGCTGCTGATGGTATTTGCCAAAATCTGAATAAAAACAAGGTCAACATGTCTGCCTGTCATTGAATCCACAGTCTTTTGAATCCAATTCGCCAGAAGAATCGGATCGGTTATGTTTGCCATTGCTGTAAGATTCATCAGAGTTAGGAAAGGAAAAAGGATACATAAATGTTTCCAGACTTCTCGGGACAATACAAAGTGCCCTGCAAAATGTTGTGTCTGAAAAGACGCCGCTGCAAAAGGAGACTCTGATCCGATGACTGCTGGGATTTTTGCCCTGCATCGCCATGGCCGTCCTGCCAAAAGAGTCTCCCGTCGTCCTGACCATCTTCCTGGCTCTGGGTGCCTGGAGAAAATCCCAGAACCAAGTGCCCACCCGCAAAAATTCCTGCAGTGGAGATGCCGGGAACAACAGCAGTACTATGCACTGACAAGAACGTCACACTCGCAGAGAATCGCATGACCGTCAAGAAGCTCTTTTTCAAGTGCCGATTCTTCTGCATATTATGATCTTCATTGCCTATCACGTCCAGAGAAGACGGATGCGACAAAGAAAACCAGCCCACCAATTACCAGCAGCCCTATGAAGAGAGATGCATAAGGATATTTATTTTCCGAAGATGAGGCAGAGGCAGTCTGGTTGGATTTAGGTGGCGAATTCTCCACTATTTCAGTCTCCTTTTCTTCTTCCGGCATGTATATTTCAGGTATTGTTGATGCGCCTACTACTATTGTATTGAGGGGGACCTGCACCTCCCGATAATCCCCAGGCTTCGCGTATTCATATCTTATGTTTTCGTCCACTCGTTCCTTGCTAATATATTGAATACCATCCCTGGTATACGCCGTCTTGGTCTCTATGCCAAAGCCGGACGCTGCCAGTAATGTCAAAAGGATGAACAGGCTGATGAACAGGACGATAACCGCTCCAATTATTTTTTTAGATTTGCCCATGGTACTCCTCCATTCTCTCCCCAGGCACCTTCATTCTCATTCCATGATTTATTTCCTCCGCTGAGCTGCTGTTACCACTTACCAAGGACCTTTTCGGATTTTTTGTGTCAATGCCTCGGATTTCTCCCGCCCTGATCTGGTGACTGCAAACCTCAGGTTATCCTTCCTCTAAATAGGAGAGGATTGCCTTGAAGACGTTATTGGGATGAGCAGTTCGTTTGAATTTGAAGTATGATTTTGTCGATCGAAAACTACTTAGGGCGACAATCGCCTATATAGGTCAAAAACCAATCCATGAAATCCGCATCTTTTCCAGGTAAACTGTAGAAGTAGACTGCCTTTACACCTAAAGGTCGGCTCTCGCTACTGCATCTCTTCTGCTGCCCGGTCGGGTTCTACAAATCACGGACCTTTTTGCGTTCCCCTTCGCCGCAGGTATTGGCCTGAAAAGAGTTTTCACTCTAGCCCTTTACAGGCAAGATATCATTGAGCTAGATATCGGATCACGATGCAGCTCTTGCCCCCTCATTTAGATCTCGCCCACAGGATCCACAATAACGGGCCCCAGCGATGGTTAGATAATTACAATCCGGACACATCTTTCCTATAGCTTTGCCCGTCTCTGTACAGAATTTCGATAAGGAAGAATGTGTCTTTTTGCAGAATGGACATAATGCCCCACCAGTACTTGACTTTTCAATGGTAAGCTTGATTTTCTTCTCCACTTCAGAATCTACCCTTTCCAGCTTGGTTGGCACCTGCTTCAAGACTCCAGCGGCCATCTCGGATATCTTTTTGCTATCGTCTTTTGAAAGTTTTTCGAGCTCCATGCGAGCTGCCAGAACATCTCTTTTGCTGCTGCTGGAAAGAAGATCCTCAAGCATGCCGACAGCAGCTTCTCTCTTCCGGGGAGAACCGTCCAAAAAAGACTTGATTTCCTCCGACAGCTCGGCCGGCTTGGGATGGGGATTCAAAGCAATGCAAATTTCTCCTTTCATTCCCATCGAGTCTATTTGAGGAGTCATGCTGGGGGTAATCTCTCTTACACTATTGTACATATAATTTTGAAGATCGTTATGAGTTACAAAGCCGTCTCCGTCCGAATCAGCCTCTCCAGTTCTCAGACCCTCAACCAATTTAGCCGTATAGATAGATCGGACGCTCTCACCCTCGCGTTTATCTCCCTCAAAGGCATACTGCATGGAATCAGAAGCCGTTAGAATGACTCTGCCCTCCCCGCCGAAGAGATCACGGGCACATACGCTTCTATCGGCTTTTCGATCCCAGTCTCGCATGAATGACCCACCATAACAGCAATCCAGGATCAGGACCTGCCTCTTGGAGAAGCTATCTTCCATTCTCTCCTTCACATACCCGGCAGGGACGGCAGTTGCTGGCAGGAACTTTCTCTCAGTATCACTGGCTACAAAGTAGAATTTTCCGTCATCGCCTTTCATGCCATGCCCGGTATAATAGAAAAGCAGTGTATCCTCCTTTTTTCTGTCTCTGCCAAAGAAGGACATTACGGCTTTTCTAATCGTGGTTGAATCCCTGTTTATGAGCTTCTCTGCCTTAAAGCCCCCTATCTTCGGATCTGAAAGAACATTGTAAAAAGCTTCAGCGTCATTTTGCGGAGCCGCTAAAGAGCCTATATCCGGGTCCTTGAAATCGTAGTTGGCAACTATCAGGGCAAAACGGTTATCTGGAAGGGAGAAATTTTCTATCTTTGATTGTGGAATGAAATTGCTCTTATCGATTATTTCGCTCATTTACCTCACCCAGCACACCCTTTCTGTTTAGCCATATCAATGAACTCGCTGACTATTTTTTGTCTCTCCGAGCTGGGAATGTTTTTCAACTGAAGCTTCTGGCCGTTCAGATCTATGACAATCTCTCCCGCACTCTTGTTGCTGACCCAGGAATTTATGCACCCGATGACGGGGGACAGTGCACTGGGTGCCAGCGTAACAAGGATGGTCCCTACTTCAGCAATACCCCCAACTTTGGCTCCTTCGGGTGGTTTTTCTCTCAACTCCGGTATCTCGACCAAATCCACATCCTGATCCATTAGCTCCCTTCGAAGCTCATGCGTGAGCAGCTCCAGCCTCTCTGAATCTGCTTCAGGTCCAGCATCTATCATTAATTTCAACTTGATGGGATTTTCTTCCATTTTTCCACCTTTTTTGAAATTTAATACATTAGGATCAAGTTTCAAAATTAAGTTAATGAACTGAAGCATTTCTCATCATATTTTTTGGCCTCTTCTGGGCGACCGGCATCTTGCAAGTTCTTGATCAAATTATGACATGCATTCTTGCAATTCCCGCAGTCTACACTTATGTCTAAAGCTTCTATGTAGCATTGTTCTGCTTTTTTGCTTTCATTTTCGCTCGAAAAGGTCTCACCCATGGCAATAAGTGCTTTTTGACGCTGGGGTCTGGAATTAATTTCACTGGCTGAGATCGCAATTGATTTATTGAAGCAATCAATAGCTCCTTTTGAATCATTAAGTTGCTTCAAGGCCATCCCTTTGCTATACCAGGCGTTAGCTAGATCCAAAGGACTTTTTTGATCTTGATCGATAATTCTCTGGAAAATTTTCTGGGCGCTATCATAGTCTTCTATTGATAAATAGATCATTCCCATCTTATTTAGAGCATAAGTAGAGTTGCCTGTTTTGTTGCACTTATTAGCTTTTTCATAGTAGCTTAATGGCAAGGCATAGTTGTTCCCTTGGGCGCTTATTAAATTGAGATAGGCATCTCCCAATCCATTCAAGGCATCTTCGGATGATGGATCAATATTTAGAGCATTGCTATAGTATTTTACTGCTTCTTCAAAATGTCTTGTATTTAGAGCATCATCTCCTTTATTATTCCAATTTTCCGTATATTGAGGCACGTAGATAGCGGATGCCAATACGACAATACCGATTAGAGCACCTATAAACAAGAGCACGCCCGGCCTGGTTCTTGAAACTTTTTTAAAATAGGCTAATCTACCTTTTGATACTTCAACAGGCGTTTTACACATTGGACAGAATTTATCTCCCTCAGAGAGGGAAATGCCGCAGTTTTCGCATTCTTTAGGCTGGATTTCCATGAGCATTCACCCTAATTTAATAGCCAGATCCATCTAGGAGGGAAAACATTCTTTGGAGGTGCTTTTGTCGCTTAATCCTTTCTATCGCATGTAAATTGAAATTCTGCTTTGAGAACCGTCTAATTCACCACTCCAATCGCCGTATTGGCCTCTCCAGCTAGCTGAGACGCGATATCTTGTGTATAAATTCAATTCAGTTTGCCATCTGCCGTCTGAATCTGTATAATTGTGTTTAACCTCATACGCACCTTGATAAACGGTTATGTAAGCATTACTGGCAGGATTTCCGTAATAGTCGTATGCATAAATGGAAAAGGTTTGCGATTGAGCGCATACAGTCCCCACCATTGCACCAACCATCAACGATGATGTTAACAGGATTAGAATTCCATAAGACTTCCTATCCATATATGTCGCCTCCAGTCAATATTGTCGTATCAATTACGAGTATAACAGTAATATTAAGAGCCTAGTATATCTATTTATAATTTATGCATGAGAAGGATCAAGATCTATTTATTGCAGCCAGGACTTATTAGAAAGATCATAGTTGCGGAATTTTTTTATATAACAATTGACTGTAAGAAGAAATTAATAAAATGTGAGTTATTGTTTCATTGGAAATCTCAAATTAATAGACAATCATTTCCTTTGAGCAGAAGGATGTTACCCCAAAAGAGCAATGATGTGAAAAAGAATATCTGGGCCGATCCTATTCGGCCCATCTTATCCCGCATCCCATTCAAATGTATTGCTGCACCAGCCCCTCGGGCTCGCTTATATGGTTTCTCTCTTTATGCAGTATCTTTATCGCTGCGCCCTCGAAGTCGCTCTGGTATACTATTGTCCTCTCCTCGCGAATGGCATACATACCCGCCTCGGTGGACAGCGATTTTAGATCCGCACCGCTCGAGCCCTCTGCCATATCGGAGATCAATTTGAGGTTCACATCTTCATCCAGGCTCATGCCTGAGGTATGGATCTTCAGAATCGACTCGCGTGCCTCCCGATTGGGCATGGGAATCTCTATGACCCTGTCGAACCGTCCCGGCCGCAGCAAGGCCGGATCGAGCATGTCCAGGCGATTGGTGGCAGCGATGAGCTTGACCTCGCCTCGCGCGTCAAAGCCGTCCATCTCCGCCAGGATCTGCATGAGAGTTCTTTGCACCTCGCGGTCTCCGCTGGTGGCCCCATCCATGCGCCGCGCGCCGATGGCATCCAGTTCATCTATGAAGATGATGGCGGGCGACTTGCTCTTGGCCAGCTCGAAGAGTTCACGCACCAGGCGCGCACCCTCTCCGATGTACTTTTGCACAAACTCCGAGCCCACCACGCGAAGGAATGTAGCATCGGTGCTCTGGGCAACCGCCTTGGCTAGAATGGTCTTGCCGGTTCCCGGAGGCCCGTGCAGCAAAACCCCCTTGGGCGGCTCAATACCTACGGCCGTGAAAAGGTCCGGACGCTTGAGGGGCAGCTCCACAATCTCCCTGATCTCGGAGATCTGAGTTTCCAGGCCCCCAATCTGTGAGAAGCGCACATCGGGAGCCTCCTCTATCTCCATGCCAAAGACAGCCGGGTCGCGGGGGGAGGGTAGGACGCACATCACAGCAAAAGACTGCTGATTTAAGCCGACCTGTGCACCGGGCTTGATCTCTTCCTCGATGAACTGGGAGAGATTAACCACGAACCTGGGACCGGTGCTGCTCTTGACGATGACCCTGTTCTCGTCCAGGACATCTACTATGGTGCCCACAATCATGGGACCGACGCGCAGGCGCTCCAGCTCGCTTCTCAGCTTGCGGGCTTCTCGCTCGAACTTGAGCTTCTGGTTCTCAATGAGCCGCTTTTCGCCTTCCACGCGGTCCTTCTGCTCTCGCAGCGCCAGGTTGCGCTCTTCAAGCTGGCGCATGCGGTCCAGGATGTAGCGCGAAAAATCCGCGCCGGCCTGTGACTCATTCATGCCTTCTCCACTATCCATAATTACAAAGATTATTAAACTCCGACCCCTATAAAGGTTTCCGAAATGACCGAGAAGCAATGCGAGATTTGCGGCGCTGAGATCTCAGGAGTGCCCCAGAGGATCGTGGTCGACCGCTCAACGATGGAGGTATGCAATAGCTGTGCGCGCTTCGGAAAACCAGAAGACAAATGGTCTCTGGTTCCCAAGAAGATGGTTCCTGCAGAGAGGGCCTTCACGGCAAGTCGGCCCAAACCGCGCGACCATTTCAAGGACTTGGTAGAGTTGGTCCCGGATTTCGGGCGCAAGATCAGGGAGGCACGGGAGGGCATGGGCCTCTCTCCAGAGGAGCTGGGAGGTAGGATCAAAGAGAAGGTAACTCTCCTAAAGAAGATCGAGCGAGAGGAGATTTCTCCAGAGGATGGAATTAGAAAAAAGCTCGAAAAGGAGCTGAAGATCAAACTGTCCGACCAGGCGAGCGAGACTCGTGTCAAGTCCGGCAGCTCTGGCCGTGGATTGACTTTAGGAGATATTGCCAGCATCAAACGGAAAACTGAGAAATGATCGCCAGTGCAGCTCGCTATGTCATTGGTGGGGGTGTGATAGTATACCCTACTGAGACCGTTTACGGCCTGGGCGTCAATGCTCTGGATGAGCAAGCTGTGATGAGGGTTTTTCAGATTAAAAAAAGGCCCCTCTCCAAGCCCATCTTTCTGGCCGTCTCCAACTTTGATATGCTGATGAATGTTGCAGAGGTGAGCCAAGATGACCTGGATCTTCTCAAGCAGCTCTTGCCTGGACCGATTTCAGTTCTTGTCAGGAAAAAAAGCGTAGTTCCGGATATACTCACCGCCGGCTCGCCATTGGTCGGCATCAGGTACCCGGACCACGAGATGGCTTTGAGGATCATCGATCTGGCCGGACCCATCACCTCCACCAGCGCCAACCGCACAGGCGCCCTGCCGCCCACAAGCGCAGCCTCCGTCTCCCCGGATATCCGGGATCGAGTGGATGAGGTCGTGGACGGTGGAAAATGCAGATACGCGGAGCCCTCAACCCTGCTGGATCTGCAGAAACGGGAGATCATTCGGCCGGGCGCAGGCCTGGATAAGGTAATGAAGGCGATATCATGAAGGCCAGAATAAGAGACTTCTTTCTGACCAAAGAAGGCTGGATCTTCGCTGTCGCGGACTACAGTCACCCGGATGGTCTTCGTTCAATGCTGCGTTATGTTCCCGATGTCGCAGGAGAGCGCGAGGCCGATGGCAAGCGCTATCGCAAGATGGACTTCGACCCGGCCTATGAATTTCTAAGGCGAGAACGACCAGACTGGGTCGCCGACCTGCACGTGGTTCCCCTGTCGCATGTGCTCAGGATTTATCGGCCGTCTGAGGGCCTTTTGGCCGTAGCGGAGCGCGACCCAAGAGTTCGAAAGATTGCTGGCCTGCTGGCAGAAGCAGGAGTGCCATGGGAGCAGATGGGCATCACCGGATCTTTGCTGGTGGGCCTGCACGGTCCCAGCTCAGATATCGATTTTGTAGTTTATGGCCCCATCTGGTGGAAGGCCAGGGATATCGTTGCCCGGGCCAAGGCAGAAGGAAAAATCGGGGATCTGGACGAGGCCACCTGGAAGAAGATCTACGCCAAGCGAAAGCCGGAGATCAGCTTCGATGAATTCATGCGGCATGAGACACGAAAAGGAAATCGGGGCATGATCGAAGGCACCTACTTTGACCTTCTCTTCACTCGCGATTGGAGCCAGATACATCCTCAACCATCCGGCAAGCCTGCTGGGGAGCGGCGCATTGAGGCCCGAGTAACTAACGCCGATTTTGCCTTTGACAGTCCTGCCATCTACCGTCTGGATCACCCAGAGGTAAAGGAGATATTCTGCTATTCGCATACCTATGCAGGCCAGGCGCTGCCCGGTGAGACTATAGAGGCTAAGGGCGTGCTGGAAGAGACCGCTCAGGGTCTTCGGTTGGTAGTGGGAACCACTCGCGAGGCACGCGGCGAATGGATCAGATCGCTAACCTTGCTGGAAAGCTAAAGCAGTAATCATAAATCGTATTTATAAAGAGGTCTTTTGCATGTTGCAAGTTCGTCCCTTTGATATCGAGATTGGTCAGCACAAAGTCATGCTCAACGTAATGGATGCTAGAGTGAGGGGCCTTAATGCCGGTGACCGGGTCAGGGTCAGAACCAAGGGTTCCGCGACCACGGCCATACTCGACACTACCATGGAGATGGTCAAACCTGGCGAGATAGGTATCTTCACGGAGGCTCTCAAAGACCTGAAGAATCCCACCAGCGTGGATGTCCTGCCTGCACCCAAGCCCGCCTCTCTCTGCTATATAAAGAGCATAATGGATAAGCAAAAGCTCACCGAGGACCAGATCCGTACCATCGTACAGGATATTGTGGACAATAACCTCAGCGATATTGAGCTTTCAGCTTATGTTACCGCTTCTTACATCCATAATATGGACAGTCAGGAGGTTGAATGGCTCACCCGCGCCATGATAGATACAGGAGAACGAATTCACTTCGATACTCATCCCGTCATGGACAAGCACAGCATTGGAGGCGTTCCCGGCAACAAGGTCTCTTTGCTGGTAGTGCCGATAGTCGCTGCCGCTGGTCTTCTCATTCCCAAGACCAGTTCGCGCGCCATTACCGGCGCTGGCGGTACGGCGGACCTTATGGAAGTTCTGGCACCGGTAGTGTTTAGTGCCGACGAGATCAAGGAAATGACCGAAAAGGTGGGCGGGGTCATCGTCTGGGGTGGAGCCACCAACATTGCTCCTGCCGATGACAAACTGATCAAAGCTGAATATGCTCTTTCCATCGATCCCTACAGCCAGATGCTCGCCTCTATCATGGCTAAGAAGGGTGCTGTAGGCGCAGACGCAGTTGTGGTGGACATGCCGGTCGGTCCAGGCACCAAGCTTGCCACTTCTGAGGCCGGCCGCACTTTAGCCAAGGATCTCATCGACCTGGGAGGACGTCTGGGCATTCGTTTGGAGTGCGCCATGACCTTCGGCGGATCGCCAGTAGGCCGAACCATCGGTCCGGCCCTGGAGGTGCGCGAGGCGCTCACCGTCCTGGAGAATAAGGGCGGACCGAACAGCCTGAAGGAGAAGAGCCTCTCTCTGGCCGGCATCTTGCTGGAGATGGGTGGGATTACAGGGCGCGGAGACGGCTACAAGGCGGCAGAGGGTATTCTCACCAGCGGAAAAGCCCATAAAAAGCTCATGGAGATCATCGAGGCCCAGGGGGGCAATCCCCTGGTCAAGAGCGAAGAGATCGTTACCGGTGAGAATTGTGCGGATATTCTTGCTCCGGCGGGAGGCTACATCGTGGCCTTCTACAATAAACGGCTGGTGGAGCTGGCCCGTATGGCAGGGGCACCCGCGGACAAGAAGGCAGGGGTTATAATCCACAGGAAGATGGGAGAACTGGTAAAGAAGGGTGAGCCTTTGATCACCATCTGCTCCTCTTCGGATTGGCAACTGGATAGTGCAGTAAAGGATGCCAATAGGCAGATGCCAATCGTTGTCGAGGGAATGCTGCTGGAGAGATACCCCAGGATCACTGAGCTTTAGAGGCACTAAAAATGTTGGTAGCAATTACTTATCACGAGGATTTCGGAAAGCGGGGATTTAGCGTACTGAAAGAGCGAATCCGGCCATCATTCGAGAAGCTGATGGAGTCGGGACTGGTGGATGGCGATGATGTGCAGGTCTTCAAGGCAAGGCCCGCTCCTCTGGAGCTGGCGGCGCAGGCTCACACGATAGCTCACATGGCCAATATGCAGAATGATCCATACCGTGAGGTGGCAATGCTTTCCGCAGGCAGCGTGATGATGGCTGCAGAGATGGTGGCCATGGGCCAGGCCAGGAGGGCCTTCGCATATACCGGGACGGCCGGGCATCATGCCTCGCGGGGCAGTTGCTGGGGATTCTGCTACTTCAACGATGTGGCCATCACCATACTGCGTCTGCGGCAGATGGGGCTGCAGCGCTTCCTTATAGTGGATGTAGATCCTCATTTTGGCGACGGCACGCGCGACTTCTTCAAAGACGATGCCGATGTATTTCACATTAACATGCACAGCGGCACCGGCGAGGAGCATGATCCATTAAAGAACAACTACGACATCGGCCTCACCTTTGGAGGCAACAATGAACGGTTCCTCTCAGCTCTGCAGAGCGCCCTTGAATTGGCCAGGGATTTTGACTTTCAGATGGCTTTTGTCATCTTCGGCCATGACTCTCACCAGGACGATTATGGTGGCTTCAATCTCACCTTTGAAGCCTATCCCAGAATGACACAATTGATAATGGAGGCGGTGGGCGAAAAGGGTCTGGTCTTTGTACTGAGCGGCGGATCGTGTGCGCATGTTGCACAGCGCGTTATCCCCGATGTGATCTGTGTCTTGGCAGGAAGGTGGCAGTCTTGAGGATGGCCTCCAACTGCTATCCCTGTATCCTGGACCGGGCCAAATTCGAATGCGACTTGGTCTTTTCCAAAGAAGAGGATAAAAAGGAAGCAATAGAAGAGCTGCTGGACTACATGGCGTGCCATATTGGCGGAGTGCCGGCGTTAGTGGGAACACAGCGAGAGAACATCATCAAAAGGCGCAGCGGAAATCCTGATCCTTACCAGAGACTGAAGGAAGAGAGCAATCGCGTGGCTGCGGATCTTTTGCCCCTGGCCGAAGAATTCTACGAAAAAGCCGATGACAAGATTGAAGCCTTAATTCGCATTGCTGCGGCCGCCAATTCCATGGAATTTGGCGTAAAGGGCCACGACTTCGATAACAGCACCTTTGCCGGGGTTTTTTTGAATACACTTCGTGAAAATCTGCATGGCGATATTGTCGAGGTAAAAAGGCGTCTATGCAGCTTTAGCAATATCTTCTATCTCACAGATAATTGCGGTGAAGTTGTATTCGATCTCTTCGTAATTGGAAAGCTTGAAGGGATGGGAAAACGCGTAGTGGTGGGATCAAAGTCCGAGCCCGTCCTTAATGATGTTACCGTGAGGGAGATCTCTGCCATGAGAGAGATGCAAGTTATTCCAACCGGAAATGTGGTGGGAACGGCCCTGGAGCACCTGGAGCCAGAGGCTTGCGCTCTTTTATTCGATCCCAGCTGGCTGATACTGTCCAAAGGCATGGGCAACTTCGAGACCATTACCGAGTTCGAAGAGAGGCTGATTGGCCGGCTTATCTACATCATGAGGGCTAAGTGCGAGCCTGTGTCTATGGTGATTGGCGTGCCCAAGGGAACTCTGGTAGCAAAATCGATTTAGTGCCTTCGAATAATATTCAAAATCTTGGGATGATGAAGCATCTGAATCGGATCATCATCCTTATTTTATCTGTAATTCATATCCACTTCTTGAGCAGCCACCTCTTCCGGTTCCTCTATAAAAGGCTCCATGAGAGTGATGTCAATGTCGAGGTGGAGAAGCTCTTTTAATGCATCCAGCAGGTTAGTTGCCGCCTGGATGTCCACTGGGTCGGCTCCCGAGCTGGCTCCAAGCAGGCAAAAGCCGCGCAGACCATACAGAGGCGCAAGCCCCGCCAGAAGCCCGTTTAGTCCGCCGATAGCACCGCTTCGCAGCAAAGGGATTTTGCACTCACAGAGAGCCGTGGCTGAATCAAGATCTGTAGCAGTGCCCAGTATCGTCTCGTTTGTTTCTCCCACATATGCAGCGAGAGTGATCACATCCGTGACTCCTTGCTCTTTAATGGCCTGCAGAATGTTTCCCGCCAGATCATACATGCCTACTACATCCAGGGGCTGAGCATCACCTGAGAGAATGAGCAGGTCCTTTTTTTCCTTGGGACGCATCAGTCCTGCATGCATCAACTCCGCCAACCCTTGGGAGACCATGACCTGCGGCGGAAAGCTGTTCGAAAAAAAGGGCATTATGGTACTGCATTCCAGGGCAGTAGCCAGGTAATCTGCAGCCACTTTGCCAACGCTTCCAATTCCCGGAAGACCGCAAATGCAGATGAAACGAGACTCAAACATCGGAATAAAGTTGGCGTGCAGCTATAACATACTTTCGCCAACCTTTATTTGCCGGCTGCCTCGATCAGCCAGTTTATCTTGATGGTCTCATTAGTCTCCTGGATGGTGCGATCTGCAGGTAGAATCTGGCCGTTGAAGAAGATGAATGAGTTGCCTGTTCCATCGCTATTCTCCATGCCGATGGGAGCGGCCCCGCGATCGTAGAAGATCACATAAAAGTCTCCAGTTACCGGTACTGCCGGTATCTCGATCTCACCGAATAACGGCCCGGTATCAGACAGGAAGTAATTGTTCTGAGCATCGGCAAATTTATAAAGAAGATTGAGATCTTTGTCTCTTATCTCAAGCATGATATTTCTGTCTGCCGGGAATGTTTGTGTGGACTTATTAAATCCGCTCCACGCCAAAACCCGCACCTTTTGCAGCTCCCAGCCTGTGTTTGGGGCAGTGAACTTTACAGCCTCTCCAAAATCCAAAGAGCCAAATTCAACCAATGAAGAGAATAATGTAACGTTCATCTCCGAATAATTCTTTCCGCTATCTCCCCTCAGAGTAGTTAATTGTGATGTTGCAATCTCCGCGGCGATAGCGTTTATGCATAGTGCTGCGCAACATAGGCAAGCAAGCAGTAATATAGTCTTCTTCAAGTTATCACCCAAGGTCTATCAAATGATTTTTATCCATATAAAGATTCTGATATGTACTAGGTACAATTTCATAATTTAAATAACAGTTAAGTTAGGATTTCTTTTAAAAAGATTAAATCGAACGACAGTGGTGATAAATCCACGTATAGATATCTGAGATAGGTCGACATTGGGCTAGATTTCCGTCCGTGCCGACCTCCTCAGATCCAGGAGATTTAATTCCCCCTCACTGTCATTATCCAATTCAAGGGCACCGATTCGTTCTCCTTGAATAATGGCAGATTTGCAGGCAATAATGTATTTCCGTCTTCAATGTAGATGAATGAGTTCTCGCTGGTCTCATTGAGGATTTCACTGGCGATGGCAATTGCTCCACGGTCATAGAAGCATATATAAAATTCATCGCTGACTGATACTGATGGTAAACGGATGGTAAATGGATATGTCTCCGTCGCATTGCGGATAAAGTTGGAGTACGGGAGCTGGGAGTCAGCAAATCTATATAGTAAATTAAGGTCCTTATCCCTCACTTCGAGGGCAATTATCCGTTCTCTTGGAATAGATTCCATGGTGCCATTGAAGCCATCCCATCCCAATATTTGCACTGAATTCAGCTTCCAGCCAGGCTTTGGTGCCTTGAACTTGACAGCTTCCGCAATAAAATAAGCTGGAAGGCCCATTATCGATAGTAAATCTATGGAAACGATTCTCTTCTGAGAGAGATTTCCTTCATATGAATTCATGACTTGATTATCTGGTGATTTTGCATCCGCAGCAGCGGATATGCCTGTCAAAGATAAAGCCAGCAAGCTTAATACAGTTATCAGCAAAACCATTTTCTTCAAACGATCACCTTGGTTAGTTCAGATGAATTTTGTCCATATAAAGATTCTGATGGCTGACAGGAATTTGATGAATTCAGAAAAAGGAAAAATATGAAGAGATGAATATCTTCTACTCGCCGACTGCTCTGATGACCCAGTTAACTTTGGTCGACTCGTTATTATCTATTTTGAATTGCGCAGGAATCAGGTCGCTATACATGCTATTGTATTGATAGGAGTTTCCTGTTCCATTTTCCAATTCAACACCGATCCTCATGGTGCTTCGATCGTAGAACATGACGTAAAAGTCGCCTGTTAATGGAAGAGCGGGAATATCTATAGCTATGAGAGCCGGCGCAGGCAACGTGAAGTATGCATTCTGTGTGTCTGCAAGTCGGTAAAGAAGGTTTAGATTTTCGTCTCTTACCTCAATAAGGAAATTGCTCGGCGAAGGGACTGCTAGGGTCGTTTCATTGAAGCCGTTCCAGCCTAGTACTCTTATCTGCTTTAATTTCCAGTCGGGCTTTGGTGCGGTGAATTTTACTGCTTCACCAATACTGAATGCATTGATCCCCCAATCCTGGCCAGCAGAATACAAAGCCAGACTCATATTGGTAATATTGGTTCCACTATCCTGCTTGAGGACGACCATAGTTGGATTGGTACTAGCTGAACCATTTTGAGCAACTGCCATGCCCATTAGAGCTATAAAACAGAGGGCTGAAATCAATATAATTTTCTTCATCAAGCGATCACCCAATGGGATAAATTAAATTCGATCTTTAAATAGATGATGCTAGATTGCAAATGACGGGATCAGGTATTAAAATTACAGACCACTATAAATAAAAAAAACTAATTGAAAAATTGTTCCGTATCCTGCTATTCCTTTTGCTGTATCGCCTTGTCCGGAGCTTTGAAGCACGTGCAGTCAAATATACCCTGCACGCTTCTTCCCGTCTTATCTCCAGCATTCATATCCGAAAAGCCGCCGTTGCAGCAGGGCAGCCATGCATCTTCCTTCTCTTCTTCTTCCTCGTAGCTGTACATAGTTAGATTCTGTTTTATGTGATACGTTCCAGAGTAGACTTCATCTAGCACAAAGATTGGATTATGCCATGCTTTCATAGCCGGGCCAAGGACGGAAGCTTCCTCAGGTTCTTCTGCTCCCAAGTGTTCATCTTCTGACCCACCATCTGATTCCTCATCAGATTCCTCGCCTGATTCCTCATCTCGCGGAATTCCGACCGTCTGCAAGGCTGCAAAATGGGCTTTGCCTTGAGTCATGTCTTCATCCAATTTCATAGTGTTATTGAAGCTATCTGACGACGCATGTAGAATTATATTCAGGCCCTTTGCCCCCTCAATCCTGTTATTAATAAAATTCAGGCCATTGCGGTTCTTTATCCAGGTATTCTCAAAAAGCCGGGAATTGAAAACAATGTCATGAGTGGCATAGTATCGCGATCCTATGGACAATGCCAAAGAGCCGTAGGTCATTCTATGATCTTCATCTATCTCGATTATGCTGGTCGCCTCTTCATCATCTTCAATTATCTCTCCATCCTTGTCATAGGCGCCATTGACCCAGGTCCTGTTATTGTATGAAATCTCGGCATACATCAGGGAATTTGCATCAATCTCGCCGCTTCCATGAGCATTATTTTTTGCCTCGACGCCGTTGTAGAGCAGCCCTTCCTCTCCAATTGCATCCGGCATAGATGAATGGCTGTAGGTAGCAAAGAAGCCTGTTCCGCTCACGCGTTGCTGCATGTCGAATGTAATTTTTTCCTCTTCGATGGTGCTTGGATCTTTGTATGGTACTTTATCGCTTTCGCTGCCAGCAGAGCTCATTCCTACAAGAATCAAAAGCGTTAACAACACAATCCCCCATCTCAGATTAATCCCTCACCTTTAGAACTAACTTCTTTATTTAGTATGTAATGTAATATTATTTTAAGGTATCTGAGCATACCTCATATAAGGATAACATTAAAAAATAATTTCTGAAATCTAATATTGACAAGGCGAATAACGATTTAATTTATAATAAATAATAATTTGTTTTTCATTTACTAAACCAGGGAGAAATGCGCATCCGCTTCAAACGATGAATCATTATGCATCCAATGAGGTCTTAATTATATTCATTCTTAACACGTCTATAACATAAAAAGGATACATTCTTCATATTTGGTATGTAGGTCCAACATCCTTTTATAATTAAAGGATATTTCTATGATTCGGTGAAATAATGCATATTCCTGATGGCTACCTGGGGCCATACACCTATATCGCAATGTGGATCATCATGATCCCCATCTGGTATTATGCGGGAAAAAGACTCGGCCGAGAGCTGAGGTCAAAGCAAGTTCCCCTGCTGGCTATGTCGGCCGCCTTTTCCTTTGTGATTATGATGTTCAACATCCCTATCCCTGGGGGCAGCACCGGCCACGCTGTGGGCGGAGCGATAATCGGTATAGTCCTGGGGCCCTGGGCTGGAGTAATTGCCATTTCCGTTGCCCTTGTCCTCCAGGCGCTCATGTTCGGAGACGGAGGGATTACAGCCATTGCAGCCAACTGCTTTAATATGGCTGTAGTAATGCCTTTTTGCGCCTACTACGTCTACAAATATATCAGCGGCAATACAGAGTTCACCTCTTCCCGGCGGGTCATCGGGGCGGCCATAGGTGGTTACATCTCTCTTACCCTTGCAGCAGGTTTCACCGGTTTCATGTTCGGCATTCAACCCTTGCTGCACCAAAGTGCCGAAGGAGTGCCGTTATACATGCCCTACGGCCTGAATGTAGCACTTCCGGCCATGCTCCTGGAACATGTCCTGGGATTCGGCATCCTTGAGGCTGTGATTACGGCTTTGATCTTCATCTACATCCAGAAAACCGATACTTCTCTGCTTTACGGAGCGAAAACCAGAATGCAGGATAGCAAGAGCAAGAAAACTGCCGCCGCCTGAGGAAAGACTATGGATAAGACCACAAAAAAATTAGCCATCGGCCTGATGTTGTTGGTAATTTTAACCCCTCTCGGCCTTTTAGCCGTAGGCGAGACATTCGGCGAGTGGGGGCCGGAGGAGGTCAAGGAGAAACTGGGATTTGTGCCTCCCGGCCTGGAAAGGCTCTCCGGTCTTTGGAGTGCCCCGTTGCCTGATTATGCCTTTTCCGGAGGCGACGAGTCCATGACCGTAGCCGCAGCAGTTTATATTCTATCGGCAGTTATCGGTGTAGTCGTATGCGGTGGCCTGCTTTACTTCATAGGAAAGAAGGTCGCCAAAGACTAGGAGAACGATGATACCGGACTGGATGAAAGAAGTGGATGCGCATCAATGCAAATGCTCTGCGGTACATCACGGCAAAAAGGGATTTGTAGGAAAGACCATTGATGGAATTTTCGGCTTTCTGGAGGAGGCTTTTATATCGGAGAGCTTCTCTAAGCGGCGCGGCCTTCTGCAGAGCCTGGACCCAAGAGTCAAGCTGGTCTCCATCCTGGCGGTTATATTCGCCACCAGCCTGATTGGCAACCTGAAGGTGCTGATCTTCATCTATGCTCTGACGCTGCTGTTTTCCTATCTCAGCAAGATAGAAGTGGGATTTTTCATCAAGCGTGTCTGGCTCTTCATTCCCATCTTCGCCGGCATTATCGCCGTGCCCATGATCTTTAATGTCTTTTTGCCCGGCGATCCTCTCTACCAGGTGGCGTACCTTGGCCCAGGGGCACACCTGGGGCCCTTTTCCCTTCCGGAGAGCATCTTCATCACCAAACAGGGCACGAATGCCGCGGTGATCTTCACTATGCGCGTGGCAACCTGCGTCTCTGCCGTTGTGCTGCTATTTCTCACCACACCGCAGCTTATCCTCTTCAAGTCCCTTCGCACGGTGGGCGTTCCCAAGCTCTACGTCCTCACGCTGCAGATGGCCTATCGATACATCTTCCTGCTCATGGACCTGATACGAGAGATGTATGTTGCCAAGAAAGCCCGGACCATCAAAGCCAGAGGAATGGTTGATGAGCAGAAGTGGGTGGGAGGACGCATTGGATATACACTCATAAGGTCTCTCTCCATGAGCGAAAAGGTACATATGGCCATGATGTCCAGGGGCTTTAACGGCGAAGTTCATATCATGCAGGAATTCAAAATGGCAAATCGCGACTATCTGGCAGGAATAGTGGCAATATCCTTGAGTGTGGTGCTGGTGTTGATCTCCCAAAATGTGATCCGGGTATAAAAATGGAATCTACAATGCAAGCTATATTTGATTTGAGGAATGTCTCTTACTCCTACGTGGGAAAGATCGATGCACTGAAGGATGTAACCCTGAAGATAAACCGGGGTGAGCAGGTCACCATTATCGGATCCAACGGCTGTGGCAAATCGACATTATTGGCCATTTTGGATGGGCTTGTCTATCCCACCTCAGGCGAATTCTATGCTTTTGATAATCTGATAAGCGAAGAGGTCTTTGATGCCATAAAAGACAATGAATTCCGGTCTTATTTCCGGACCAAGGTAGGATTCGTCTTTCAAAACTCGGATGTTCAGCTCTTCTCTTCTACGGTCTTTGAGGAGATTGCCTTTGGACCACTGCAGCTTAGCCTGCCGCTTGAGGAGGTCAAAGCCAGGGTAGAGGACGTCATGGAGATGATGCAGATAGGCAAGCTGCGCGATCGCTCGCCTCATACTCTCTCCGGGGGAGAGAAGAAGAAGGTGTGCATAGCCACCGTCCTGGTCAACAACCCAGATGTGCTCTTGCTGGATGAGCCCTCCGCTGGCCTGGATCCCAGAACTCAGCTCTGGCTGGTCGAGCTTCTTCAGGAGCTGGGCCACGCCGGCAAGACGGTGATAACGGCAACCCATGACCTGGAGATCATCGATCAGATCAGCAAGAGAGCCATCGTCATGGGCGAGGACCACAGCGTTAAGATGGACAGGGATTCCGAGAGTGTGCTGAGCGACTACGAACTGCTGCTATCTTCCAATCTGGTGCACGAGCATACCCATCTGCACGGCAAGCTGGTACATGAGCATCTGCATGTGCATGGAGTTGAGCACAAGCATCATGACAAAGAGTAAGGCAATTTAATATTTTCCTAATAATTTTGCTAGGCTCCCGTGCATTGTGTGGATATTGAAGCCGCTGCTGAGATACATCATGGGGCATTTCCCAAAAATGCATTTCATTTGCAGCTCTGCACATTTCTTTTTAGCCTGGATGGTCTCTGTCCTCCAGTGGATCCAGCATTTTTTGATGCCTTTCTTTTTGAGCTCAACAATTGCATTTTCCGTGTTTTCTCTTTTCAGCCCAATAATGGCACAGTCGATATCTTGCGGAAGATCAGAGATGCTCTGCATCATCTCTTTGTCGGGGCTATCCGACAAATCAACAACATAAACCTTCTTTCCTCTCCGGGCCAATTCGTCTATCGTCAGTTTCATGGCCGGTTTGGTCTTATCTGTGATAATCGCAAAGCTGCTATTTTCCCAGAACGACTCTTGCTCCAGCATACCGCAACACTCCGTTCATTGAGTTTAGAGCTCAAAGTATAAAAATAAGGCCGCAGATGATACTGTGGTGAGGAGTATTCCGCGAGGAAAAACCGGAGAAGACAGCAGCTTGCCTGATATGAAAGGCGCCTGGATTATCTTGCAGCCTATTGTTGCAGATATGCAATTGGTGCAGTCAGGTCATCTCGTTAGCGGGACTTATTGCAGCGCAGAAGTAAAAGGCACTATCGAAGGAACTCTTTTTAAGGAGGGAGAGGAAATTATGCTTATTGGGAAATGGGCAGACCAGTTAGGCAGAGGTGGTTTTAGAGTATCCATCGACAATACCAGTCACAATCATGAAAAAGCCGCGGTTGGCAGAACCATTTTCCAGGGAAATTGGAAGCATTCTAAAAGCCAAAGCTGGGACGGAGTGTTTATGGGTGAAAAGAGATGAACCGTCAGGTGCGAGAGAGAGCGAAATAGGGGATCTCTGAGCGCAAATTTTTAAT
>Ga0351903_1055_pt1 | contig 30911 bp, 24 predicted proteins | sample BONcelHT113001D6_FD_206874 | JGI IMG/M metagenome (GOLD analysis project Ga0351903, IMG submission 206874) | Enriched cells from coal bed in the Powder River Basin, Montana, United States - BONCAT cells T11 rep1 HSBNCT.T11.300.1.D6 ... | reverse complement strand
AAAGATCATTTTGGGAGGATACGGGACCATCCTCAATGACGAGAACCTTCCCGCCGTAGACCACGTCTGCCGGGGGGAGGGTGTGGCATTTATGCGCGAACTGCTCGGAGAGCCGCTCGATCAGCCCTTCCGTCAGCCGGACATCCTTCTCTCCGACAGGACCCTGTTCTCCGTTCCACTGGCGCCTTCCAAGGGCTTTGTGTTCGCCGGCCTGGGCTGCCCAAACGGCTGCGATTTCTGCCTGACCTCGAAGTACTTCAAACACAGGCACATCCCCTTTCTTCCCGACGGCAAGTCCATTATGGAGTCAATAAAGCAGTCTCGTAGGAAGCATCCCAAACTGACCGATTTCTCAATCATAGATGAGGATTTTCTCCTTAACCGAACGAGAGGCCGGGAGTTCCTGGAAGAGGTACGGAAATCCAACCTGCCTCCCCTCACACTGATGGTCTTTAGCAGCGTAAAGGCCCTGTCTCAGTACACGGCCGAAGAGCTTGTCGAGATGGGCGTCGACATGATCTGGATCGGATACGAGGCAAAACGCGCTGGATTCTCGAAGATGAAAGGGAAGACCTATCCCGAGCTTTTCAACGATTTCCGAGCCCACGGGATTTCATTGCTGGCGTCCATGATCATCGGCTTAGACTATCAAACTCCGGAGATTATCGATGAGGAGTTCGACGAATTGATGGGGTTGCATCCTGACATCTGTCAGTTCCTCATCTATGGGCCTGCCATTGGAACGTCGCTCCATGAAAAGATGAGCGCGGAAGGACGCCTGGACGGGGCGGTAATGGCGGACTACAGAAAGCATGACGGCTTCACGCTTGCTTTCAAACACCCCAGCATCGGCCGCGATGAGATGTCGGCCATCCAGCGCCGCCTCTACCGTGAGGAATTCAACCGGCTGGGCCCTTCCCTCTTCAGGATGGTGGGAACCCACCTGAAGGGCTACAACAACCTGCGCAATCATCCGAACCCGAGGATAAGCGGAAAGGCTGAGGTATTGAGAAAGAGGGCGCTGCTTCTAAAGCCTTTTCTTTCACCCGCCGGAGGATACTTGAGCGAGAGCGGACGCAGGGCCGTTAACGCTACTCTTGCGGAGTTCATTGCGGCAACCGGTCCCCTGACGATGCGGGAGCGTTTCCTGTCGAAAATAGTGGTTCCCGCTCTCTACAAGTTCACAGACCTCAGGTTGCGCCACTGCCCCCCCGATGCAGCCGAAGTTCATCCGAAAGACCTTCCGGATGAACTCGAGATATCAGATTTTTTCAACGTGAAGATCGGCGCCTCGGGGGAAAACGGATACCTCGACCTGGCGCCCCAGGTGCCGAGACCGCGGGCGACGTACTGTCTCGATGTGCCGACGACCTTCAGGCCCCGGTACTGCTGGTACTTGAGAGCGCAGATATGGCCGTGCGGAATGAGCTGATTGTGTACGTGTCCCGCGAGGACCAGGTCAACTCGGGGGTCGAGCGGTTTTGAGCCGTACAATGGTCTGTGGCGCAGGTAAACGATCGGACCTCTTCCCCTTGCTCCAGCCAGCAACTCATCGCTTTCAGGAGCTTTGACTCCATAGATGGATTCCATCGCTTCTTCGTCGTCAATCCCGGCCAGTATCAGTCCGTTCTTCAACTCGATCCATTCATTCCGAAGGACCCTGATGCCGCCCGCCTTCATAAAAGCCGTCGTATTCTCCACGCCGGCATAGACATCATGATTGCCAAGGCAGGCGTATACGCCGTCGGGAGCGTTCAGTCGCCGGAGGATACTCGTCATCGGCTCAAGGTGCCTGCCGCCTTCATCCAGAAGATCACCGGTAAGCAAAATGAGATCCGGCCTCTTTTCGTTTATCTCCTCGACCCAACCGGCAAGCATCTTTCCATCAACAAGCCGCCCCAGGTGAAGATCGCAAATATGCGCGATGCGATATCCTTCGAGACCGGGTGGGAGGTTGGCGATGGGAAAAGACACCTCCTCGAATGCAATCTTCCCGTGTGCGACGGAGATTCCAAGAATGGGAACGGCAAAAGCGCAGACAATAACGGTAGAGGTTGCGATCTTGTCCAGCAGTGCGAGGAAGTCCCCGTAGGGGCCATTTGACAGTCCCATCCAAAAGAATGAGAGGCGGAAGAGATCGAGCAGGACCGTGGAGAGTCCGAGGTAAAGCCAGATTCCCAGGGTGAAACTGGTTGTCCACACAAAGGCGTGGGGGAGTTTCGGATATTCCAGGATTTGGCCGAGCCTTGTGACATAAAAGCCCAGGGTCGAATAGGCGAAGGGCGCCGCCATGATATAACGCCACGGAGGATCGGGTTGAAAGACGGCCAGGAGCCTGGCATAGATATAGGCGTGGGATGCGGCAAACAGCAGAAGCTCTATATTGAGTAAATAAAGCAGGCGCTGGACCCGGGCGGTTTCCGTAACGGGAATGGCGCCGGCAGCGACCATCTTCTTCATCAATCTCGAGAGCTCCACCTTTTCTCCCATCATCTTTCAACAACTCTTTGAGCTTTTCACTTATCAGTTCTCATTCGCGGTGAAATCAATAGGAGAGTCCAGGCACACCCAGCATGAATGCGGCGTAAATCCCCACCAGAATATGCGACACCGATACCCCGAGCAGGGAGCCCTGCCGGGCGTAGAGCGCCCCCCAGAGCAGACCCGGGAAGATAGCCACAAGGGCATAGGAAGTAGAGAGGTGAAGGTGGTTTGAGCCAAAAACCAGAGTGGCCAGAAAAACCGCCTTGGTTTTCACATAATTCCCGGTCAGAAATCGTTGCAGGTATCCCTGCAGGGCGCCTCTGCATATGAATTCCTGGAACGGGACGAACAGGGCATAGGCGGTCATGAGCAGGATCGATCCTCCAAAGCCGAATTTGACAAAGCCGCGCCAACTGAAAAGCGGCGAGCCCTGGAATTCTGAAACCGTGGAGATAAGGACCCACTTCAGAAGCGTCGTGACAATTATAAACGCCAGCGTCCAAAGAAGGGATTCCTTCAAACCCTCTCTCCACTTGTTGAGGTTCAGACCGCAACTGGAGAGGGGATAGCCCACCTTCTTCACCCCAATGAAGGTCAGTGTTGCAATGAAGATTATCAGGAAAATGGATGCGGGCGTGCTGTCCCGCGTCTTTGCGATATAATCGATACAGATGCGAAGGAGGTAGCTGTAGGAGGCCATGAGCCCGATCACGAAGGCGACGAAGGTCCCCATTTTGAGTCTGGTTTCGGTAAACTCCAGCTTTTCGAGCAGGGACTTTACAGTATTTTTATTGGCCGCCTGGAGAACCCGGATCTGGTCCAGGAGCTGGTTTTTTATCAAGACATTGACTATGCGGTGGTAATCGCATTCGGGCACCTTCTTGAGACCTTCTTGCGATAGAGAAAAGAGAGTGCATTTCGTCCCGGCCCTTACGGACGCAAAGCGCTTCTGCTGCTCGAAAAGAGCCATGACGCCGAATGTTTCTCCCTCTGAAAGCTTGTTGATGGTCAAATCTTCATGCTCCTGGTGGAAGATCTCAACCATGCCTTCATCTATGAGAAACAGTCTGTCTCCTTCCTCCCCCTCGCGGATAATCACCTCCCCGGGCTCAAAGTCGACCCGTTCCAGGTGTTCCCGCAATTTATTAAACTGCTCCTCCTCCAGCCCCTGAAACACTTCAAAGCGATGCCGCATTGTCGCCCCTGTCTGTGTCTCCCCGTCCGGCAACCCGTTCAGGATGGTCATTGTCCCTGTCTTGCCGGCAAATAGACGGGCAAGAACCTGTCTTCCCTCCGATAATCCCCAGTCGATCCTTCCTTTAGATCAGTACCGCGGCTCGACAACTTCTGTTTTCTTCGCCCCCGGGTAATCCGGGGCGTAGATGACGGGAAGAATCCCGAACAGGAGTGCCAGGCCTGTTCCGAAAATGGATATCCAGGCGAGGGAGATGTTGATTTGACTCGTGAGATTGACCGCCGCATGAGAGAAGATGGCCGCGAAGACGTATTGGGCAAAGCTCACCAGGCCGGATGCGGTCCCGGCTTTTGCTGGATTGACCCCGACGGCTCCAGATTGTGACCCCGGCATGATCATCCCGCCCCCGATGCCGGAAAGGATGGCCGGCCCAAACATCATGAGCGGCGTGAGGTCCTCCCTGGGCAACAGGATCAGGCTGCCGATACCGCCGATGAATGCAATCACGGTTCCGGTAAAAATCGTCAAGCTGTTCCCCAACAATTTCGAGATCCGATAGCTGAGGAGCACGCCTGCAATGACGCCTGACGCCACAAGGAAGAACCAGAAGCCGAAATCGTAAGCCGGCCGATCCATCTTATCCACCAGGATATAAGTCCCGGCTGTAAAGAGAGCATAGGAGCAACCAAAATGCAGTCCCAGGGGGATGACATAGCCCAGGAACTCCGGCGCCCTGAATAACTGCTTACCATCTATCGGCGCGTTATCCGCAGCGGAACCAGCGGTATGTTTATGCAGTGTCTCCGGCAAAAAGAGCGTGCTGAACAGGGATAGGACGCCTCCAAGTAGTGCTGTCAAAAGGAAGGTTGCCCTCCAGTCCCGCCATTCTATGATCAATCCGCCGACGATCGGTGTCATGAGAACGAAGAATGTCGCCGCAAAAGACAGGTAGCCGAAGACGGCCGTGGACCGCTCTCTGCCGTAAACATCCAGGACCATGGAGCGAACCACTACCATGCCGACTGTCCCGCTCATGGACTGCGCGATCCTGCCTATGATGAGCGTCCAGATATCGCCCGCAACCGCGCACAAGATACTCGAAAGGAGATAAAGATAGCCGCCCAGAAGCATCAGGGGCCTTCGCCCCAGGGTGTCGGCAAAACGTCCCGCAATGAAAGTTGGTATGGTTGCGGCAAGGATCGAGAAGGTTGGGGCCAATTGCACGGTATCCACGGCAACATTGAACGACTTTTCTATCCAGGGAAGGGTGGGCTTGAAAATACTAAGTGCAATCGGGCCGAACGAAGCAAAGCCGAGGAGTAGGAGCCAAAAGGTATATGAATCAACGGATCGCGAGTAGGAAGAGACTTTCTGGTATTCCGGCATGAGCAGTTCTCCACAAACTGATGGGATCTGTGATGCTCGAAGCGAAACTTTTCTTGAAAAACCATTCATGAAAACCAGGAATGATTTCACGTCCACCAGTCGGTGTATTTTCAAAATTCAAAAATTCTTTGGGATCTTAAACCTGCCATCACCCCCCGTGAGCGCCTCCGGCATAAGTCATTCATATAGTGAACCCATTCTCAAGTCAAGCACGGGCGTATATGTGCCAAAAATGAAATGAAACGACCTATTATCTGGAAATGGCTGCAAATAGCCAGGCTCACTGAACGCTCGTGTGCCGTCATGGACGAACTTACAGGGGAGGAAGAAGGATGCCTCGGATGGCGTTCTTTAGTGTTGATAATTCTGGAGTGAGCGTCTCCCGGAAGGTGATCTTCTTGGAGTGCAACTGAGTTTTCAAGTGTGGATTCAAGAGTCGGCGCTTCCTACCAACTGAATTCACCCTTCAAATAGCTGTCGATGTCGGCGGCCGCGCGCTTTCCCGCGCCCATGGCGCTGATGACGGTTGCCGCGCCGGTCACGACATCACCGCCGGCCCATACTCCCTGAAGAGTTGTGCGTCCGGTCTCCTGGTCGGCCACTACGGTGCCCTGCCTCCTGCGCTCGAGTCCCGCGGCATCGACGAAGACCAGCGGGTTCGGACTCGTGCCAAGCGCCATTATGACCTGGTCGACTTCCATTTCGTATTCGGAGTTCTCGACAGGGACCGGCCTTCTTCGCCCGGACTGGTCCGGTTCGCCCAATGTCATGCGCGCGCAGCGTAAGGCGCGCGCGGCGCCTTTGTCATCGCCAAGGATCTTGATGGGATTGGTCAAAAAGTCGAAAATGATCCCCTCCTCCTCAGCATGGTGGACTTCTTCGCGTCGCGCCGGTACTTCCTCGGATGAGCGGCGGTAAACGATATGGACCTCTCCGGACTTCTTTTTGCCGTCACGTTTCGATCTCAGCGCTTGAAGACGGGCAGCGCAGCGCGCCGAATCCATCGCCACGTTTCCCGCGCCGATTACGGCCACCCTCTTGCCCACAATAACAGGGGTGTCGAACTCGGGAAACTCATAGCCCCGCATCAGGTTCACACGGGTGAGGAATTCGTTCGCGGACATCACGCCGTTCAGGTTGACCCCTTCGATGTTCATAAACATCGGAAGACCGGCCCCGGTGCCGAGGAAAATCGCGTCGTACTCGGAACGCAGCTCATCGAGAGTAAGGGTGCGGCCGATGACATGATTGGTAAGTATTTCGATTCCGAGGGCCTTCGCGGCGGAATCGATTTCGGAGCGGATGACCGACTTGGGGAGCCGAAATTCCGGGATACCGTACACGAGCACACCGCCCGCAATATGGAGGGACTCGAAAATAGTGACCTGGTGGCCCAATCGGCCTAGATCGACGGCACAGGTAAGGCCCGAGGGACCGGAACCGACGACGGCCACCTTCTTGCCGGTTGGAGGCGCCTTCTCGACGGAGGCGGTCTGGTTGGCCAGTTCGTAGTCGCCCACGAAACGTTCGATCCGGCCAATGGCTACTGCCTCGCCTCTTTTTCCCAGGATGCATCTTGACTCGCACTGCACTTCCTGCGGGCAGACCCTGCCGCAGATGGCCGGCAGGTTATTCCGGGATTTCAATACCCGGGCGGCCTCCGCCATGTCGCCCTTGCGCACTGCTTCGATGAATTGGGGAATTGTCACCCCGACCGGGCACCCCGCCATGCATTCGGGTTTTTTACACTGGAGGCACCGCTGCGCTTCCTTCCGAGCCATTTCCATCGTATAGCCCAGCGCCACTTCCTCGAAATTTTGCACCCTGTCATCGGGTTCCTGGACCGGCATGTCGCGCCGGGGAATGTTTATCCGTTCTTTCTTTGTCAATTCAGCCATATCAGTCAACTCATGCCGCTTTATCAAGGCCGCACTTGTGGGCTTCCCGCCAACTGAGGGCAACCGCCTGTTCCTCGGAGCGGTAGAACGATATCCGCGAGAGCAGGTTATTCCAATCAATTTTGTGGGCGTCGAACTCGGGTCCGTCCACGCACACAAATCGCGCGCCATCCTCCGTCAGGACTCGGCATCCCCCGCACATTCCCGTGCCGTCCACCATTATCGTGTTCAGGCTGACAATGGTTTCGACATTGAACGGCTTGGTGGTTGCGGCAATAAACTTCATCATTACGGCGGGACCGATCGCCCAAATTTTGGAGATTTGCCCCGGCCGCGATTCCAAAACCTCTTTGAGTGGAACGGTAACCAGGCCTTTGCGGCCGCATGACCCGTCGTCGGTTGTCACAATCAATTCATCGGAAACGGCGCGCATTTTGTTCTCCCACAGCAGAAGCTCTTTGGTCTTCGCGCCGATGATGGAGACGACGTGGTTTCCGGCCTCCTTGAGCGCCCTGGCGATGGGATAAACGGGAGCAATGCCAACTCCGCCGCCGACGCAGATAACCTTTCCAAAATTCTTTATTTCAGTGGGATGGCCAAGGGGGCCGACAATTGCATTGAAACTGTCGCCCACCTCCATTGTTCCCATTTCCATAGTCGATTTTCCGAGTTCCTGGAAAATCATCGTGAGTGTCCCGGCCTCACGGTCATAATCGGCGATGGTGAGCGGAATGCGCTCGCTCTTTTCATGCATGAGCACGATGACGAACTGGCCGGCCCTGGCTTTCCGGGCAATCCGCGGCGCTTCCACGACAATTGACTTCGTGACGTCACTCATAATCTGTTTCTCTAAAATTGTGAACATCCCGGATTTCCTTTTGGCGCGAAGTATTTTTCCAATCGCTTCCACGTGTATTTTTCCGGTCACTTCCACGTGACGGATTTGCCCATCCAAGCCCCAATCAGGCTTTCCGGAAAACAATAAAGACCGGATAAGCCCTTTTCCGGAAACAGTCGGGGATCAGGGAGAAATCAAAATCAAACACTATATATTTAAGAACTATTCTGAATTTTAACCGGGATCACCAGCTAATATCGGCTAATATCGGGGATTTTTTTCGGGAGCGAGCGGATTTAGACTGCTCCCTGTGTAGCGAACTGGGAGTGGGCAAAATCTGGAGTTCATCAAGTGCTGGATTTCTTCATCCCCCGCCCGTTATCGCGGTATGGCAGGTGGTCTAAGGGCTTTGATTTTCCGAGATTTTGTTTTCCGCCGGAGCCCCTTGGATTACGGCAGATGCCATAACCGGAACACTCCGCATGTCACTGGACATTTAATTTCGGGGCTGAAGTGTGGAACCTGGACGGAAGCCGGACAACAGCAAATCTCATAGACGGTGGATAGCCTTGAATAAATCGTCCGCACGCGGGTTACCCTTCGGCCCAAACATGCGCATGAGGCTTTTGGCCGGAATGTGCGTAGCATCCGCCAACTCTCCAAAGCCGACGGCCTCATTGTTCAGCCATCTCAGGCATACATGAGACGACGACCTTTGGGCTCTGGAATAGGCTCGCCGAACTCCCGGGCTGTATTAATCCAGAGTTGGACCTCCTCACGCTATTTCGGCCCTGGTGCGTCCCGTTGCCCGGTCGTTGGTTCGCAACTGAAGGCGGCCTCGCCGGTAATGTCGCGCCCGATGGCGAGAAGGTGGATATCCTCCGTGCCCTCGTAGGTATTGACGGTTTCGAGGTTGAGCATGTGGCGGATCGGCGGGTATCCGAGGCTGATTCCGTTTGCGCCGAGGATGTCCCTGGCGCTCCTTGCGATCTCGATGGCCTCGCGGGCATTGTTCATTTTGGCCAAGGAGATGTGGGTGTGGCGCGCCCGGCCTTCGTCCTTGAGCCTGCCCAGGCGAACGCACAGAAGCTGGGCCTTGGTGATCTCCGTCAACATCCTGACGAGCTTTCGCTGCACGAGCTGAAAAGAGGCAATCGGTGCTTGAAACTGGATTCTGGACTTTGCGTAGTTCAGGGCGGACTCATAGCAGGCAATAGCGGCGCCGACGCTGCCCCAGGCTATGCCGTAGCGGGCTTCGTTCAGGCACATCAGGGCGGATTTCAGCCCGCTTGTTCCCGGCAGAAGATTTTCCGCCGGAATGGAAACCTCATCGAGAGTGAGGGCGGAGGTGACCGAAGCGCGCAGGGAAAACTTCCGGGTAATGGGGGTGGAAGAAAACCCGGGGGTTCCCTTTTCCACAAGAAAGCCCCGGACGACGCCTTCTTCGGTTTTTGCCCAAACCAGGGCCACATCAGCTATGCAGCCGTTTGTGATCCATCTTTTCCGGCCGTTCAGGATAAAGCGGTCACCTTTTTTCACCGCCCGCGTTTGCATGCTGCCGGGGTCCGACCCCGCTTCGGGCTCCGTCAAGCCAAAGCAGCCGATTTTCCCGCCGCTTACCAGCTCCGGGAGCCACCGCTGCTTCTGGCTATCGGTCCCAAACGTGAAAATGGGATACATTACAAGGGCGTTCATGACGGAAACAAACGAGCGCAGACCTGAATCTCCCCGTTCCAGTTCCTGGCAGACGAGGCCGAAAGAGACATCGTTTTTCCCACGCCCGCCGTATTCACGCAATTTGAAGCCGAACAGACCCATTTGCGCCATCTCGGGAATCAATTCGGCCGGGAAAATCCCCTGTTCGAAATAATCGGCCGCCCTGGGGAGGTACCGCTTGTCAATCCAGGCTCGCACTTCATCGCGGGTCTGCTTTTCATCGGGTGAGAGAAGATCCTCACAGAAGTAATAGTCTGTCCGCGGCGAATTCATCACGTCCTCCCTTGTTGGTGAGTCAGGTTAAACCAGCGAATATCATTGCTCTCACTGCTCCGAGAGATCACGCCTGAAATATCAATTTGATTCGGTGCTCCATTGCAATATACACTTGAAGCCTTATTGCAAGAGGGCTAGTCGTTTTGTGATGGAAATGATCAATGATTTCATGCGGAGAAAGGCTCCGGCGCCTTCACGGTGTCGGCTCCCTTCGATGATAAGGAAACATACCGATATGAGTTCTCAGCGCTTTTCGCCGTGTGCCGCCATCCTGCTGATCCTGCTTTTTTTTCAATTCGCGGCGGCAGCCGATTCCAACGGGGAGAAGGCAGCCCTGCCTCCCCAGGCGGCCCTTGAGGAAAACTCCAGCACATTCTCCATGTTGAACACAATCATCCAGTCAATGGATGCCCTCCATGAACAGATCAAAAAGAGGGAAACAGAACTGAAGGCCGCAGCATCCGAGGACCAGAAAGCTGAAATCCTCGAGGAAACCAGGCGGCTGCGTAAGCAACTGGAGACGCTCGGGAAACACCTGGAAGGGGTGGCAACCGGTGTGAATCTGGATGCATTCGAATCACAGCCCAAAAAAGACTTTGATTTGAAGCAGGAGATCCAGGACCTTCTTGGCCCAATCATCCAGGAACTCAAGAGCATGACGGCCCGGCCCCGGGAAATCGAAAAACTGCGCAACGAAATAGCCCACTACCAAAAACAAGCCGCCGCCACCGAAACCGCTGTCAAGAATATCGGCCAATTAATATACCAGACGCATGACGAGAAGCTGAAGCGCAAGCTGATCGAGCTTGAAAAAACCTGGAAAGACCAGCAGAAGCAGCTTGCCAATCAGCTTGCCGTTTCGCGCTACCAACTGGAGGAAAGGCTAAAGGAAGAAAAATCCTTTCTTGATTCGACGCATGAGATCCTGCGCTCGTTCTTCAAAAACAGGGGCAAGAATTTCATCTTCGCTTTTCTTGCATTTATCTCGGTAATCATTTTGCTCCGTCTCCTCCGGCGCTATGTCTATCGGCTCGTGCCGAGCCTGGAATCTTCCAAGCGCTCATTTTATGTGCGCCTTGCCGATGTGATTTACCAACTGATGATTATCGTCCTGGCGGTGGGCGCCTTGATTCTCGTGCTCTACGCGCTCGGCGACTGGCCGCTTCTCGGTCTTGCCATACTGTTTTTGATCGGCCTCGCCTGGGCCGCCAAGCAATCCCTGCCCAAAATCTGGCAGGAGACCAATCTGCTCATGAACCTCGGTACCGTAAGAGAGAACGAGCGTTTGCTCTACAACGGCCTCCCCTGGAAAGTGACATCCCTTAACTTCTATACTCGACTGGTCAATCCGGAACTGGCGGGCGGTGTAATCAGCCTACCTTTGAAAAACCTGGTCGGCATGCATTCAAGACCCTACCATCCAAACGAACCGTGGTTTCCCTGCAAGGAAAAGGATTGGGTTGTCCTCGCGGACGGAACGAGAGGCAGGGTGCTTTTTCAGTCTCCGGAATTCGTCCAGCTCGTTCTTCTGGGAGGCAGTCGAAAGACCTATTCCACCGAAGAGTTCCTGAAGCAAAATCCCCAGAATATCTCGACCAATTTCCGCGTGCGCGTGAAGTTCGGCATCGACTACCGGCACCAGGCCGAGGCAACTCGGGAAGTGCCCGAGAAGTTGCGTGCAATGCTGAGCGAAGAACTTGAGAAGGAAGCGTTTGGAAACCAGATATTGAGTCTCAAGGTGGAATTCAGCGAAGCAGGCGCCTCGTCCCTGGACCTCGTTATCCTTGCCGACTTTGCCGGAAGCGCCGCAAAGGACTATGAATATATATCCAGGACAATTCAGAAGATAGCAGTCGAAGCCTGCAACAGGTACGAGTGGGTCATTCCCTTTGCCCAGATTACCGTGCACAACGCTGAGGGTTGAAGCGAGGGTTGAACACCGGTCCGATCCGTGATCAATATGATAGGCCCCATGGCGCGGATGCAATGAGAGTAGCGCGATACGAACCTCAAAGAATGCACGGGAACCAGGAACCAGTCTTTCTTCCCGATATAAACGTGCATATCCGCTGTATTGACATTATGGCGTACGTCCGGCAATCGGTACCAGACCATGCTGAAGTGTTGATCCCCGTAAGCACCACGTTAGCGCAACACTTTTCACTAATGTTGCATTCCACAAGTTCATCGTATTTTAGTATGGCGATAGGCCTCAAATCCGTCATTCCCGCGAAAGCGGAAATTCAGTGTCTTTTCAGTGGATTGAAGACGAAAGACACTGGCCCCCCGCCTTCGCGGGGGCGACGAAACTCTTGCTCGAAATATCGAGGAACTTAAGAAACGTCAGACTAGAATCCGGATAGAGAAAACAAGGGATAAGTCAAGGAAACTCATTGCTCCCATTGGCTGGAGAGTGCCTTATCATTCGTATAGACTCCACAAATGGCCTATGGTATACAACATCACAGAGCATGAGATTTGTCTTGCTCATTTGATTAAGAATAGAAAGCAACCATTTCCTACGGCCCCTCCCTTGAGGAGCCTTTCATGATTAAAGTGGAGGTCCATTTGACCAGGAAGCTGATTGAAATAGCCTCGGAAATTGTCCAGACACAGGTGTCCATAACCTCGATGTCAGCCGATGAAATTGCATCTTCCTTGCGAGAAGTCTTCAAAACACTACAGGGAATGCTGAAGTCGGAAACTGAAGGAACAGATCTCGAATTAACCCAGGTTGCCGGAGCGTTGCCATCGGGTGAAAAGGCCGCACCGAGCATGGCGCCCGCCGATTCCATTCAAAAGGACAAGATTATTTGTCTTGAATGCGGAAAGGAAGCGCGGCAGTTGACCGCCAAACACTTGGCGGTTCACGACATGAGCCCGAGGGAATACCGCCTGAAGTACGGCTTCACAATGCGAACTCCTCTTTGCGCAAAGTCGCTGACCAAGGCCAGGAGCAAGGCCGCTACCAAAAGGGGACTGCCGGAGAACCTAAGCAGGTTCATCGAGGAGAGAAGAAAGAGCAAGGCTGCGGCCACTCCTTCGACAGCTTCCCCTGAAGGGACCGGACAAAAGAAGATCCAGACCAGGCTCAAGAAGAAAAGCAAGGTTTGAACGGAAAGTAAATTAAGAACCGATGAGAGGGGGGCACTGGGCCTAAGCCCGCTTGGTCCTGCCTTATCCACCCCGGCGGTGTGCCCGGGCGTTCCCGTTTGAGTTCAGCCGGGTCATAAGCTCTGTCCATCCCAAGTTCTGGATCTGAGTTGATGGCGAACGGGGGGCCATGCAAGGCTGCTGGCCCAACAGTTATTGCTCCCCTCCCCCTCCCCAGCGCGAAAACCGGGAGGCATCCGAGGGGAGGAGAGCCGGTTGGCGACTCCCTACTACCTTCCGTGGTCTTCGCCGAAGGCAAAAAGCACGCTTTGTGCCTTTCGGTCCAGGACGGCGCTTTCATCGAGGGTATAATACCGGCCATCTATTTGACACCAATTTGCGTTCAAGTTGTGCCCAAAGACGATGGGTTTCGCCTCGCTCCACCCATCCTACATGCCATTCGGCAAAGCTTATCGTAGCAACTGGATGGAGCGAAGCGGAACCCATCAGGTAAATCTTGAACGCAAATCCCTATGATTCGTCTTCGCGCGTATTTCTCCGGTGTGTTCTTCTGAAGTAATCCAGGTCGCAAGTCTAAATCAAGGATGGAATAGAAAATAAATGGGTCCCATCGATACACGGGAGCTCTCTAAAAATTGCAATGAACCAGCGCTATCATCTCGAATAAAGCTCGGGGTTAAATTTAGAAAAGTCTAACCGAGATATAACTACAATCCTTCAGCTATTAGTGTACGTTTGTCACTATTTTGTAGCTCTTTTTTCACCGTCATGTCCCCGCCTTAAAATCACGACTTAAGCACTAACGGCAATCGACTAAAACCATTCACGGACAATACATTTTGAGTATGTCCTGGAGATGGATGGTTTTTTCATTGCATCAGAGGCTCGCAACTAACCCCTGAAAAAAGAGATCTCATAAATCGTTCACCGTGCCCCATTGGAACAAAATGAGGGTCTGAGATCGTGGAATTCCAAGCACTTGATAACTTAAGGAGAAATAAAAATGGCAAAACAACTGGCGAGGCCAGCGGCGCTCAAAACAGCTAATGGTTACGCGGATAGAGTGGAAGTCGGCGAGGACCTGGTACAGAAAAGGGAGCAGGCAAAGAGGCTGGCTCAGGAAAAGACAAGGGCAAGGACCATGGCGCGCCAGCAGTCGATCGCCGAACGGCTCGCGTCGGCGGTTGAAGAGATGAGTTCGTCTCTTGAGCAGGCATCGGCGGCTTCCGAGGAGCTTGGCAACACTATGCAGACCATAGCTTCGACTGCCGAGCAGGTCTCGGCCGCCGGCGAAGAATCACGCACCGCGATTGTCCAGATTACCAAGGGCGCGGAAAGAGCAGCCGACCGGGCAAAGATGTCCCTCGAAAAAGGCAAAAGCGTGCAGTCTCTCGTCAGGACCACATCCTCTGATATTCAAGCCCTGATCCAGGGCGTGGACGACGCTTCCAAGGCAAACATCGAATCGACAAAGCTCATCAAGGAACTGGAAAAGAATTCGGAACAAATCGGTGAAATAGTCGGGGCGGTGGTGCGCATAGCCGACCAAACCAACCTGCTCGCGCTCAATGCCGCGATCGAAGCAGCGAGAGCGGGGGAGCATGGCCGCGGATTCGCGGTAGTGGCCGACGAAGTGAGAAACCTGGCGGAAACCTCCGAACAGAGTGCTCGGGGAATCCGCAATGTGGTCGACGAGATTCAGGCCCAGGTGCAGCGCGTTGTGGACGATATCGATTCCGCCGGAAAGATTGCCCTCGAAGAGATGGAAAAAGCCCAGGTCATTACGCGCGACCTGGAAAAGACAGTCGTGGAAATGAATGAAGTGGTCGAAGCCACGAGCGTGATCGACCGTAACGCCAATGATTCAAGAACGGGAGCCGACGAGTTCATGAAGGGCGCCGAAGATATCGCCAGCAGCGCGGAAGAGCAGAGCAGCGCGGCGGAAGAAGCATCCAAGGGAGTACAGGAGCAAAATAAGGCATTCAGCGAGATGCAGACAGCTTCCGAGAGCCTGGCGGAACTCACCGATGCCCTGAAGAATGCGACCGACGGCAAAAAATCCGCCGAAGAAGTCGCCGCGGCGGGGGAGCAGCTTTCGGCCAATATCGAGGAGGCAAGCACCTCCGCAAGGCAGATCATGACCGCCATCGAACAGATATCCAAGGGCGCTCAGAACCAGGCCAAAGCGGCCGAGCGCAACAGGACCCTTGGAGAAAGGCTCCAAGCCGCGGCAACGGGAATGGCCGAACGCGCGCAGGCTTCCGAAGCAAAGCTCCATTCCATGAGGGAACTGATCAGCACGAACAAAATAAACGTGGATAATTTGATTGCCAATGTCGGCTCGGCGGCGGGCGCATCCCTGAAATCCGCCGAGAACGTCAAGATGCTGGCCGACAAGACCAACAATATAAGCAAGATAGTCGATCAGATCGTTAATGTTACCCTCCTCACCAACATGCTCGCTGTAAACGGATCGATAGAAGCAGCGCGGGCCGGTGAATTCGGACGGGGCTTTTCGGTAGTGGCCGGAGACATCAGGGCGCTGGCAAACGATTCCTCCGAGAATGCCGAGAAAATCAAGGACATGGTGCGCACCATGCAAGCTCAAATCGCGGTTGTAGCCGGAGACATAGAAATGGCCGGGAAAATCTCGGCGCAGGGAGCGGAAAACTCGAAGAAGAGCACAACCAACCTGGAAATTATTGAATCCGATATGGCTGAAATCCAAACGGGGATTCAGGAGATCAATAACGGCGCGCAGGAATCCCTGGCCGCTCTGGAGCAGGCGAACAAAGCGGTGATCGAGATCGCCAATGCGGCCGAAGAGGCATCGAAGGTAGCCGCGGAAGCCGGGAGAGCGGCCGATGAGGGCAGCAAGGGGATGCAACTCATTTCCCAGGCAATTGAAGATATCGCGAGCCAGGCCGATGAGATGCAGAACTCGAACTGATTGCCGGGAATAACCCAGGAGTAAAATATGGCGGAAAATAGCGAACTGCAAAATGCCGGTGTCCTTCAAGGCCAGGCAGCGGACGAAGGCCAATTGGTCGTCTTCAGGCTGGCGGATGAAGAGTTCGGCATAAACATAAATAATGTCAAGGAGATAGTAAGGCTCCCCGACATAACTCCGATCCCCCGCAGCCCTGATTACGTGGCTGGAATCTGCAATCTGCGGGGCTGTGTCCTGCCGGTTATCGATACACGCGCGCGCTTTTCGATGGATTCCGGGGAAAAGACGGACCATACGCGCCTCCTGGTTGTGGAGGCAAATGGGCAGAGCACCGGTCTCATCGTGGATGATATGCGGGAGGTGATGCGGGTAAACGAGTCCCTGCTCGAACCACCGCCTTCAGTATGCCGGGGAGTTGAGAGGGAGTTCCTGAGCGGGGTTTTGAAAATGAACTCGGGAGACCGGCTGATCCTGACCCTGAACCTCGAGGAAGTCATCGCGGTAGAGGCGGACAGTGGAAAAGGGAATGGAGCGGAAAAGGGAGCCGAAGCCGCGACTGCCCGCAGGAATGAGGAAACCATCGAGGAAGAACAGCTCGTCTCTTTCAAGATAGCCGACGAGGAGTACGCTTTCAAAATTTCCAAAGTCCGCGAAATTCTGAAGGTCAAAGAAGTGACGGAGGTCCCGAATGTACCCGACTACGTGAAAGGGCTCTTTACCATTCGCAACCAGCTCATGCCCGTACTCGATCTGAGAGGACTGCTCGGAATATCGAGCCTCGTCGCCGAAAGGCAGGCAATTATCGACCGGGGCGTCGAGGAACACCAAGCCTGGATGGAAAATGTCAGGAACGCGCTCAAGTCCGGAATGCATTCCGCTGTTTCCGATTTTCGGAAAGCTGCCTTCGGAAAATGGCTCGAAGCCTATAATACTTCGAGCATCGAAATAGAAGCGGCTTTGAAGCGGCTTAAAAGGGTCCGCGCGGACTTCTCCGATGCAGCCACGCGGGCATTCGAGGCCAGAGCCGCTTCCCGGAAGGAAAACCAGGTTGACCTTGAAGAAATCGAATCCCATTCCCGTGTAATGCTGGATGTATTGGGAGAGTTCAGGAATGCCATAGAAGTCCATACCTCGGAAGACCAGCGAATAATGGTTGTCGATGCGGATGACATGAGCATCGGCTATCTGGTCGACGGCGTGGATGAAGTGATCCGCATTCCCAAATCGATCATTGACGAGACTCCCCTGCTGGCATCTTCAGAACGCCGGGAACTCCGGGGTGTTGCTAAGCTCGATGAGGGAGAGCGCCTCATCATGATCATGGATGAAACGGCCCTGGTTGGCAGGGAAACATCCCGTGTGCTCTCAAAGCTCAACAGCGGCGCGGGCCCCATTGAGGAAGACGGCAATATGCAGGAAGAATCTCTGGCTCAACAGAGCATGAGTGAAGAACAGCTCGTGACCTTCACGATAAACCGGGAAGAGTACGGAATCCGTATCATGCAGGTGCAGGAGATCAATCGGCTGACCGAAATAACGAGCGTGCCGCGCGCGCCCTACTTCATCGACGGTATGACGAACCTTCGGGGCAATGTCATTCCGGTGATCAACGTTCGTGAACTGTTCGGGCTTGAGAACAAGGAAGTGGACGACAGGACACGTATCATAATCGTCGATATAGCCGGCAACAAGACCGGCCTTCGCGTCGATCAGGTCAATGAAGTCCTGCGCCTGTCCAAGCACGACATCGAGAACACGCCCTCTATTATCAGGTCCGGCAAATCCAACAGGTTCATGGATGGCGTGTGCAAGCTGGATGGGGGTAAACGAATGGTCATGCTGCTCGATGTGGAACAGGTCCTCGACCAAAGTGAACTCCAGTCCATGAACTCGATGGGGGAAAGCCGCGGGATGGACAAGGCGCTGAAACCAAGGAGCGTTCCGGCGGCCGATAAGAAAAAGGCGACACTGAAGAAAGTCTAACAGGATGGCGAAAAAGGGGGGCGGGCATAAAGCCCGCTCCCGCAATGGAAACAATAAATTACATTTTTTGCGCGGACGATGGTCCGGAGGCTCGGGAAACAATGGGTAAAATCAAGGTATTGATATGTGATGATTCAGCGCTGATGCGCACCTCGCTCAAGAAGATCGTGGAATCGTCTCCGGACCTTTTCGTGGTGGGGGCGGCCAGAGACGGCGTTGACGCCGTGGCCAAGGCGCGTGAACTGCGTCCCGACGTCATCACAATGGATATCAATATGCCCGGGATGGACGGCATCACGGCCTTGCAGATAATTATGGCTGAAAACATAGCACCGGTAGTGATGGTGTCCTCCCTTACACAGGAAGGCGCGCAGGTAACATTTGAAGCCATGGCGCTCGGGGCCTTCGACTATGTGCCCAAGCCCGGCGGTACTGTTTCGGTGCAGATGGGCTCGGTTGCCAATGACATAATCAAGAAGGTTAAAGCCGCCGCGAAGGCGGGCACTCTTGCCAAACTATCCCGAAGAAATCACCCGGCCGATAATGGCGGACGCGGCGCGCCCAGGGCGTTTCTCAAGAAGAAAAAAACCTCTATTTCCGCGCATGGCTTTAAAGCAATTGCAATGGGCATTTCCACCGGTGGCCCCAAAACCTTGTTCGAGGTCCTCCCCTTTTTACCGGGCGACTTGAATGCCGCGATATTCCTGGTCCAGCATATGCCTCCCACCTTCACCAGTTCTTTTGCCCAGAGAATCGACGCGCATTGCCCGATGAAGTGCGTTGAAGCATCGGTGGGAATGTCCGTGGAACCGGGAACGATATATCTCGGCAAGGGGGGCTCCCACCTGATGGTTCATAAAAAGGCTGACGGAGCGATGATCCTGCGGACCCCGAACAGGCCGGAACACAGCTTCATCCCCTCGGTCGACATCATGATGAGTTCAGTCCTTGAAATTTTCGGTTCGGATACGGTCGGGGTTCTCATGACCGGCATGGGCGATGATGGGGCCGATTCCATGGTCAAGATCAGCCAGGCGGGCGGCGTAACCATCGCCGAAAGCGAGGAAAGCGCCATAGTATTCGGGATGCCCCGTGAAGCCATCGAGCGCGGGGGCGCCCAGGTTGTCACTCCCAGTTGGGAAATCGCAAACCAGATAATCAAGGCCATGAAATGAACCCAATAGAAATGGATAATTTGCTCCTGGGACTGCACGATTCCGATGAAACGGAAAGGCTTTACGCTGTCCAGGACCTCGCTGAAACCGAAAATCCCGATGCGGCCCTTCACCTTCTGGAAAGGCTGGTCATCGAGGAGTCCAGGGCAATCAGGGACGCGATCGTATTCGGTCTCAAGACGGTATCGTGCTCCAGAGCATACGATGCCCTTTTCAGCCTTTTCTGCACACCCGACGCGTACCTGAGGAATGCCGCGGTCGCGATCCTTGGTGCCCAGGGGGACGAGGCTGTCGGGTTTCTTGCCTCAAACCTCGATCATTCCAACCGAGAGGTAAGGAAACTCACACTTGATTCCCTTTTCCAGATTGGATCGCCCGATGCGGTCCTTGCCGTGCGCGCATGCCTCTATGACAGGGCCCCCAACGTGCAGATTACCGCGGTGGAATACCTTGGACGCCTTAAAGATGAGGCGAGCCTGGACGAGATGCTTGAAATTTTTCGAAAAAACCCGGAACCCATGCTCAGGACATCCATCCTCGAATCGCTTTCGATCATTGGAGCCGGCGCCCCAATCCGAAGAGCATTGAACATTCTTGCCCCCCATGGGGATTTCAGCGGGATGGATCCCATCTACATTCCTCAGGCCATCAACCTTGCCGCCAAGGCGGGCAACCCCGACGGCCTGCTCGCCGTCATCGATTCCGTCAAGGAGATCAGTATCTACGCGGACGACATTATGCGCGCGCTCGAACAGGCCAAGCGCAGTAATCGCGACCTCCTTCAAAATGACGGATTATTCAAGAAAGTATTGGATATCGCGGGGGACGGACTGGTCCGTGAGGACGTGCGCTATGCGGCTGTCAACTCCATCCTGGTCAGAGGGTATGCTTGTTCCGACAACAGTCCCATTTATTTCCTCGCGCTTCGCCTGGCTTCGGAGGAATCGATGGTTTATGCCGGGGTCAAACTCCTTGCCTGCTGTTGCGGGGCCAAAGGAGTCAAAAAGACCAGGGAAATAATGGAGGAGACGACAGATGAAGAGTTGCGCGCCCTTTGTCTCAAACTTGTCGAGGCGTAACGTGGACTGCCCGATAGAAAAAACCGGACACATGGAAAACTGTGTCGATCTGAACATAGGCATCGATGATTTCGGGAGCCTGAGTGACTTCGTGTACCGTAAGGCAGGGATACGTTTTGAAGCGAAGAAGCTCTATTTTCTCTCCAAAAGAATTCAGCGAAGAATGCAGGATCTCGGGATCGCTACCGCATCGGAGTACATCCGCAACCTTCGGTTTTCCGATCCGAACGGTATCGAATTCCAGAACCTGATCAACCTCCTGACGGTAAACGAGACCTATTTCTTTCGCGATTTTCCACAACTTCAGTCTTTTGCCGAACATTGCCTTCCGGAATTGGCCGCAAGAAAGGCATCACGTGGTGACACAGTGCTCCGGATCCTTTCGGCCGGCTGCTCGACGGGCGAAGAACCCTACACACTGGCAATTATTCTGCTGGAGATGCTTGACAACATCAAGGGGTGGAAAGTGGAAATTCTTGCCTGCGACATAGATCTCAACGTTCTGGGAAAAGCAAGGAGGGCGGTCTACGAAACGAGAAGCGTGAAAGACGTCCCCCCCGAGTACCTGCCCCGGTACTTCAATAAGAACCCGGAAGGGTCCTACAGCCTCAAAAATGAAGTGAAACGCATGGTCCGATTCGAGCACATGAATCTTGCCGAGAAAGGAATGCTGCGGCGGCAGGGGACTTTTGATTTCGTGTTCTGCAGGAATGTTCTTATCTATTTCGACGATGTGTCGAGAAAACAAATGGTTGACCGGTTCTACGTGGCGCTCGATCCGAGAGGCTACATCTTTCTCGGGTCCAGTGAATCGGTCGGGAGAATCACCACCGGTTTCGGGATCAGGAGAGCCGGAGGGCACCTGGTCTATTACAAGGAATAATGGGGCGTTTGGGCATTGGAAAAGAACCTTGGAGCGAAAGCAATGAGAAAAATACTGGTCGTGGATGATTCTCCGGTGGTGAGAAGTTTTCATATAAACATATTGAAGACCTCCGGATACAAAGCCGACGGCGCCGAAGACGGCGTGGAAGCGCTCGAAAAATCGCTGTCCAGCCCCTACGATCTCATCCTGTGCGATATCAATATGCCGAATATGGATGGGCTTACTTTTATAAGGAAATACCGGGAAGAGGAAGAACACACTCCCATAATCATCCTGACCACTCAGGAAGAGGTGGCCAACATGCAAAAAGGGTTCGCGGCGGGCGCCAATCTTTACATCACAAAACCGGTAGCTCCCAGGAACCTTCTCCTGCATATACAACTGCTTCTTGGAATCGAGAGCACGGAATGATCATCGAAAAAGAACAGGATACGACGATACTCGTACTGGCCTCGGAATGCACCATAGCGGATGTGGAAGCGGATGCGGATAAAATAAGGTCGTTGATAAACACTCACCCCGGCAGGATTGAGGTCCAGGCAGGCCCATTGGAGGAAATCGATACGGCATACCTCCAGTTGCTCCTCTCTCTGGCATCCACCGCCGAACACTGGGACATACCACTCTCGTTCGTGAATACACCGGATGCCCTCAAGAAAGCATGCGAGCTTTATGGTGAGGATATTTAGGCTTCATGCGAATGGACTCCGGTCCGGAGGTTAATGATGGCGAAGACCATAATGATTGTCGATGACGCAAATTCCATGCGGGGCTTGGTGGCAATGACACTCAGGAATGCCGGCTACACTGTCGTGGAGGCTTGTGACGGAAAAGATGCACTCAACAAGATCTCCGCTCAGAAAGTGAACATGGTGGTCACGGACTTCAATATGCCCAATATGAACGGCATCGAATTGATAACCGCGCTGAAGTCGGACCCCCTCTATAAGTTCCTCCCAATCGTAATGCTCACCACCGAGAGTGATGACGCAAAAAAGAGGCAAGGGCAGCTTGCGGGCGCCAAGGCCTGGATAGTCAAACCTTTCAAGCCTGAGACCATGCTCATGGTGGTCAAAAAAATAATCGGGTGAGACGACGCGTATGAGCGATAAAATAATAGAATTCACATTGCAGTTTCACCAGGAAGCGAGGGAAATCCTCGACCTGGTTGCAACGGATATCCTGAAAGCCGAAGCGGACCCCGAAAATCAAAACATCCTCAATGGCATATTCCGGGGGATCCACACGATCAAAGGAAGCGCGGGGTCCTTTGATATGGAAGACATTTCGGAGTTTACCCACCACCTGGAAGGCATCCTGGACGCGCTGAGGGACGGCGGGATCTCGCTCTCTCCCGACCTGACGGACCTGATTCTGGCAGGGGTGGATCATATCGGCAAGATGCTGGAAAGCCATGCCTCCGGAGAAACCGCCCTGATCGATCATGGCCTGATAGAGCGCTTTCGCTCAGTGCTGGATAAAAGTGCGCCGGCAGTGTCGACAGCTTCCGTTGCCTCGGACGGCTGTTCACGGGAAGACCGGTCTGTCTCGATAGGTCCCGCTTTGCCGCCCGACGTGAAGAGCGCGCTCCTGAAGAACCTTGGAAACGGTGTCAACCTGTTTCGAATCAGATTGATCTACACATCGGAACTTCTCGAAAACGGCTATGATCCCATCGTTTTTTTACAGTCACTGAAGGAAGCCTGCAAACTCTACCTTGCCGTCAAGACGGAACACTCAATTCCCGCTATTGATGAAATCGAACCCCTTTCGCTCTACCTCAACCCCAACATTTACGTTGCGACACAGCTTACGGCGGATGAAATTACAGACCTTTGCTTCGATCCTTCACTGGTCAGCGTCGAGAAGATCGGCATTTCCGAATCGAGTCCCGACCAACCCGAACCCCCGGAGACAATAAACGAAGATTCATTGAAAGAATTTCTGTTGGGAATCGAAGAGATGCTCGAAACGGTTGAAAAGGCGATCATCTCCTATGAAGAAACCGATTCCCGCGAAGCGCTCAACGAAATCTTCCGGGTGGCGCACACCATTAAAGGCGATTCCGGCTACATTGGACTGAAGACCATTTCGGTTTTCACCCACACTCTGGAGACTCTCCTGGACAGGCTCCGCTCGGGTTCCCTCAAAAGGACCCCGGACACTGTCGACATTCTTCTCCAGGCAGTCGACTTCCTGAGACAAAGCGCCGAGGCGCTTGCCGGCGGGAAGCGGGAATGCGAGCTGCCGGCCATGTTCGAGAAGATCGAGGGCCTCGTTCAACGCGCAAACCCCTCTCAAGGGAATGCGGCAGGTAACAAAACACTTCCGTCCAGCGAACTTGGCAAGGTATTTGCGGACCAGGCGAACCAATATGCCGAAATATTGGACGGAATTGTCCGGTCTTCACCGCTCGACAGCGAAAAGAGGAGAGTTCTCAAACGATGCCTGCGGGACCTTTCGAGGTCATCAAAGGCCATTGGAATCAGGACTCTTGAGCTTCTTGCCCAAAGGGGCTTGTCCGCCCTGGCGGAGGGGGGCGATTCGGCGCTGACCCTGGCCGTGAACGAAGTAATCTCCTTCATCGAAGGTTTGGGGCAAGAACCAAAAAAGCTGGGGGAAATACTGGTCAGGGACGGCAAAATAAAAGAGAGCGATCTTAAAGAGGTCCTGGCCAGACAGAAGCCGATCGGCCGGATGCTGGTCGAGGATGAGAAAATCTCGGAGGAGGACCTGGCGGCAGCCCTGAGGAAGCAGCAGTTGATGGAAGCCGCAAGGCAATTGCGGCCGGCCGTGGCTGCCTCATCTGAATCGGAAGTGCGCACGATGAGAATCGATGAGCGCAAGGTCGAGCAATTCACAAGCTTCATCGGCGAACTTCTTATCGCCCGAAATACTTACGAGTATCTGTTGAACGAACTGCAGGAGTCCGGAGGATCGTCACGCGATACGGCCAAAGCTCTCAAAGACAACCTGCACCTGCTCACCCGGCTCACCAACGACATGCATCATGGGGTCATGTCTTTGCGCATGATCCCGATAAAGGGGACTTTCCAGAAGTTTAACCGGGTTGTGAGAGACATCAGCAGGAAGCAGAAGAAAACAATAGAGCTTATAACGGATGGCGATGAAATTGAAATTGACAAGAAGGTGGCCGATCTGCTCTCGGATCCCCTTGTGCATGCGATCCGCAATGCCTGCGATCACGGCATAGAATCGACAGAAAAGAGGTTGTCCGCGGGCAAACCGGAAAGCGGCACGATAATCCTGAGGGCTTCCCAGGAAGGCAGCAGCCTTAACATCAAGATCATCGATGATGGCGCGGGAATTAACAGGCAAAAACTCCTGGAGAAAACCAGGGAAGCCGGCATGGAAGCGATGTCACTCGAGGACCCCGCATTGCTGGACCTCATTTTCATGCCTGGAGTCTCAACGAAAGCCGAGGTTTCGGACCTTTCGGGCAGAGGCGTGGGAATGGACGTTGTGAAGACCACCGTCCTGTCATTGGGAGGAAGCGTCAAGGTCACTTCCGAGGAAGGCAAGGGTACGGAAATTTCACTGTCAATACCAATGACAATGGGCATAAATTCAGCCCTTCTGGTTGAATCTCAACGGAACACCTACGCCATTCCTCTCGACAACATCCTGGAAACACTGAAATTACCTGCCGGCAAAATGAGGTCCGCGGGGGGCAAAAAGCTGTTCCACCACCGGGGAGAAATTCTGTTCGCGGAAGATCTGGGAAAGCTGCTGAGAAATGGCGGAGGAGAATCAAATGGATGCCAGGACAGGGCTTGCGCCTCCGAGAGGGAGATGGAAATTCCGATAGTCATCGTCAATACCGCGGCGGGCAAGCGTGGCCTGATAGTAGACCGCCTGGACAAGAACGTCGAACTCGCAATAAAGCCCGTACCCGGCTCTCTGGCGGCTATCGATGTGGTAAGCGGCGTGAGCATAATGGGTGACGGAAAAATCCTGCTCCTCTTGAATCCTGAAAAATTATTTTAACGGGGACATAATTTAGGATGCATCCTATGCGAATAAACAGCAGATTCTATTTAGCGAGTTCTTTTTTGGCAGGGGCCCTTTTGCCGGCGCTTTTCCTGCTGCTCATCCTCGATTCGCCCAACGCCCTGCCTGGCTCTTTTGTCATGCTTGCTTGCGGCTCCTTATCCATCCTGCTCTCGCGCAAAAGCATCCGGGAACGGGAACAAGGAGTGATAAACATCGGGGTGGAAATACTTCCTGAAATTGCGGAAAGCTTGAAAAAAGTTAAGGAAAAGTCGGAAACGGAAACCATGGCCGTCATTTCGGTGCTTGGCAATATCGTGCAGAAGAGCAAAGAGGGTTCCGAAGAAGCCGACGCGGTCGTAACCTACTTCATAGGCAACAAAGACAAAGAGAATTCCTGTTTTGGAACAAGCTATCTTTCCAAAATGATAGAAGAAAATGAGTGCGCTCTCTCCGCCGCCGGTGCGATATTCGACTCTGTCGAAAGCATGAACCGGGACCTTCTGCACGAACTGGCAGCCGTTTTGGGTAAGGTGGACGGGATTTATGCCTGCGTGTCGGAAATCGAAAAGATCGCTCTCCAGACCAAAATCCTGGGCCTGAATGCAGCTATTGAAGCAGCCAGGGCAGGTGTCGTGGGACTGAGCTTCGGGGTCGTGGCCGATGAAGTCCGGACCCTGGCCGAACGCTCCAATCAGTGCGCTGCGGGAATCGGCTGCACGGCTAAGGAATCACGGGACAGAATAAGCGCCCTGCAGGGAGCAATGTCCATCAGGGTCATGCAGGGAACGGAGGAGATGCAGGAAGCCGAAAAGAATCTCAAGGGCACTTTCGATCGCTTCAAGCAGTCAATCGGCAACATCTCGGATGCCATTGAAGTTCTGACCATGAACTATCAGACGATCTCCCACGAAATTGAGGGGGCCACGGTATCCCTTCAATTCCAGGACATGGCGGGGCAGGAGATCGATCACATTCGGTCCGAGGTCCTGGCTTACACGGAAAAGCTGAAAAATACCGGAGCTGCCCAGGGGAAGTCTGTCCCCGCGCAGGCAACCGACACCGGCGTTCGTGAGAGCGGTGAGCAGAAGTCCGCCCTTCCCGGCGCTGTGCCCCCCGTGGCCTGTTCATCCCCTTTGCCGTCGGTGGCACTGGATAAAACAGAAGATGATGTGGAGTTTTTCTAATCCGGAGGCAACGATGATCACATCGGTACATAAACTGCAAAACAGGGTTATACTCAAATTCCACGAAGATATTGTGGACATGAGGTCCGGGGAGGCTTTGAAATCGGTCCTGATGGATCTTTATGCGAGTGGCGAAAAAGAGGTGGTGCTCGATTTCGGGGGCATCCACATGATCAACAGTCATGGAATTGGGAAGATCCTGATGTTCTACAAAAGATTTCTGGAAGTGGGAGGCCACATCTCCGTGGCTCCCCTCAATGGATCGATCAAGGAAATATTTGAAACACTAATGCTCGACAAGCTCATTCCCGTAATGGACGTGCGGTAGAGGAAAAGGAGAAATGGCGGCGATGTTCGAACCCAACGGTTGGCAGAAAGATGTGCTTTTCAGGATCATTGAAGAAAGAAAAAATGATCTGAAGATCGCGTGGATAGAAAAAATCAGTTCGGATACGGACTCATTTTCACCGCAGAAGTTCGGCAATGGGCAAATTGCATTGCAAATTGAAAGACTTCTTACAGGAATGGCGGCTTTCCTGTCACGTGGCAACCATGATGACAACGAGCGCCTCAAGGCTTCGGAAATAGCTGAAATGCTGACCGGTATCAGCGTTCAGCATGCGAAGATAGGTGTTCCGCCGGTTGATACCGCCTTTTTTGTTCTTTCGCTGAAAAGCGCTATACTCCCGTTTCTTCGCGAAGCCACCACGGGCGATCCACACCTTTTCAGCACCGAACTCCTCAGAGCGGACCAATTTATCGACCGTCTGGCTCTCATCACTTTTGATGCGTACAGCAGGACACGTGAAGAGGTTATTGCGCAGCAAAGCCGATCCATAATGGAGCTTTCCACTCCCGCGGTGAAACTTTGGGACAAGATTCTGCTGCTGCCCCTCATTGGTGTTGTTGACACAGTGCGCGCATCCCAGGTGATAGAAAGCCTTCTGCAGGCAATATTCGATACGGAATCTCTGGTGGCGATCCTCGATATCACAGGGGTCCCGCTCATCGACACCAGGGTGGCGCACCACTTGATCAAGACCATTGCCGCCGCGAAGATGCTGGGCGCCGAAGTCATTGTGACCGGCATCAGCCCGGACACAGCCCAGACAATGGTCAAGCTGAATATCGACTTGGGCGCCGTAAGGACCTGCGGCACCCTGCGGACCGGTGTTGCCGAAGCATTCAAGTTGGTCGGCAAGAACATTTAAACACCTTGGACGGACAAGAACGTGTTGAAAATACCTATATTGAAGCTTGGGGACATTCTTTTGACATCCATGCCCGAAGATTTGACCGATGAAGACGCTCTTGAATTTCAAAATGCGGTTCTCGAAAAAATCAATAAGACGGAATCCAACGGCATTGCCATAGACGTTACCGCTCTTGAGACCGTGGATTCCTTCATGGCGCGGGTGATTAACGATACGGCAAAAATGGCGAAGCTCCTCGGGACCGAAGTCATCCTCTGCGGCATAAATCCACAGGTGGCCTTGACACTGGTGGAGATGGGGAGAGAATTAATCGGCGTTAAAACCGCCCTGAACCTTGAACAGGGAGTTACCGAACTGCGTAAGCTCATCGACGCCGGCAATTCTATCCCTGAGTAGACGGACAGAAGAAATTTCATGGATACAATAACCGTCGAACTATACAACCAGAGCGACATAATTGCCGCGCGGCAGGCAGGCAGAGACATGGCCAAGAAGCTTGACTTCAAACTGGCCGACCAGACTCGCCTTGCCACCGCCATTTCCGAGTTGACCCGGAATGTGATTAAGTATGCCGGCAAGGGTTTATGTACCATCCGGTATACCACCGATGCCAACCGAATCAGGATTATTGTTGAAGTCGAAGACGAAGGGCCGGGTATACCGGATATTGAAAAAGCGATGACCTACGGCTTTTCAACGGGTAACGGTCTGGGCGCCGGCCTTCCGGGATCGAGAAGCCTGATGCATGACTTCAGCATCGAATCCAGACCAGGTTTCACAAAAGTTACAATTGCGATTTTCCGCAGGACACAACTGAATTGAAAATCCATGAGGCCACAAATTGGCGCTAATAGAGAACGCCAAAAGCGCGGGCACGGGTCCGCAAGTCAGCAGGGTTGATGCCACTGCCGCCGATTCCCTCAGCGTGACGGTAAGCGAGGAGTACCAGGTCGCGCAGGCACGGCAGGTCTGCAGGACTTTGGCCCTGAAGCTTGGTTTTTCGCGGTCCGATGTCTGCTGTATCGAGACAAGCGTCTCGGAGCTGGCAACCAATCTGTTGTCACACACTCGGCAGGGTGGAATTCTGTTTTTCCGGGAAATCAAGGTTCCTTCCCCGGGCATTGAAATAACCTCTTTCGACGAGGGGCCCGGCATTGACGATATCAGTCTCGCCATGCGGGACGGATATAGTACAAACGGCGGACTTGGATGCGGCCTGCCGGGAGTGAAGCGTTTGATGGACGATTTCGAGATCAGATCACAAAAAGGTACCGCGACCGTGATAGTAGCCGTGAAGAGGAAAAGATGCAGGTAGCCGTTTCACTACGGCCTCTTCACGCCGGGCCCTATTGCGGGGACGTGGTTGGTTACTGGTCGGATGGAGTCACGACCACTCTCGCGATCATTGACGGCCTGGGTCACGGGAAATTCGCCGAAATTGCGGGCAAAGCCGCGCTCTCGTTTATAGAAAACCACCTTGACCAAGACGTTTCCGAAATATTCTCCGGCTGTAGCGACGCCATCAGGGACACGCGTGGAGTTGCCATGGGGATAGCGCGAATAAATGAAATCGGTGGCGCGCTGACCTATTCGGGAGTCGGAAACACAAGAGCCATGATAATCGGGAAAAAGACTTCAAGACTAAGCGGCAACAATGGAATCGTCGGTGTCGACTACCAGAAGCTGTCAGTGGAAAATGGCCGACTGGATGCCGGTGATCTGGTCTTCCTCTATACCGACGGCCTCAGGGAATTCATTGACATCTCGTTATACCGTGAGCTTTTGGAGGGTGATCTCGATCTTTTGGCTTCCTCGGTTATCGAAGACTTGGCCATTGAAAGAGATGATGCCGCACTGCTGATTTACAGAAAAGAAGCCCACTGATGCAGGACCCGGATTTCACCTCCCGCTTCGGTGATCTTTTTCTTGGCTACATCTCTTCCCTGGATGAAGAGTATCTCGCGGAAATCGCCGAACTCGGACGCCATTTGGTCCAGGTGTCCATCCCGCCCGAGGAGATAGCCGATCTTTTCGAAGCAGCCCTCAAACGACTTGTCCAAAAATTCCCCGAGGCAAGCCTGCGAGATTTAGTCGATCCCATTTCCACCCCTCTGACTGAAATGCTGATTGCCTACGGACTTGCTTTCCGCGAGCAATTGGCCCAACAACAGACATATGAGCAAAACAGGCTGGCAACCGAGGTCATCGAAAATGCCGTTGAAGGTATATGGGTAGCAGACCGAAAAGGGGCGATTCAGATCGCCAATCCCGCATTCCTCCAAATGACCGGCTACTCCTCGAACGAAGTGATAGGGCGGAATTTTTCACTTTTCCACGCTCCTAATTCACTTGCGGAAATGACAAGGGGCATCGAAGAGACCGGCCACTGGAAGGCCGAAGTGAGCGGGATCAGGAAAGATAACAGCAATTTCCCCGCACTGCTCAGTATCAGTTCGGTCAAAGAGGCAAATTCAAGTTCGAACTACGTGGGAATATTTGACGATATCTCGGAGCGGAAGCAGAGAGAAGAATCCCTGGCCTTTGAACTTTCTCGAACCAGGCAGATACATGACCGGGTAGCACAATGTAAGCTGCCGCTGATCGATGGAATTGAATTGGAGGTACGTTGCCTTCCCGCGGAGAAGATCGGCGGAGATGTTGCTGAAATAATCAATGTATCCGAAAGGAAACTGCTGATCTTTCTGGCGGATGTTACGGGGCATGGATTGTCAGCGGCTATGACAGCCAATGCCGTCAAAATGCTGTTCAACGAGATCGCATCCCGGATCACCGGCCCTGCCGAAATTTGTAAGCGTCTTAATGGAATACTTTGCGGCAACATTCTCCCGGACGAGACGATCGCAGCATGCTGCGCGCTGATCGATCTGGAATCGATGAATCTCACCTATTGCCTGACCGGCACTCCCCGGCCCGCGATCCTGAGGTCGGGGGAAATCCGTTATCTCAAGCCAACCGGGATGCCGCTTGGCATGTTCGAAGAATACACCTGCTCCGAAATATCGATTCCACTCAGGACCGGGGATATCTTCATCGCCTATAGCGACGGTCTCACTGAATCCGGCCCCTCCTCCTCCACTCCATTCGGAATCGAGGGCATAAGAGACTGCATGAACAAGGAAGCTCAGGATGCGCACTCCGCCGTTGAGCGGGTCCTGAAAGGAGCCATGGAGCATCAGGGCTGCAAGGATTTCAGGGACGATGTAATAATTGTGGCGCTCCAGGTGCTGAATGCACAGAGCGATTTGAAGCCACTCAACCGTTTCTGCACCGAGCGAAGCCTCGTCATGGCAATCAAGACAAGGCATTTCGATATTGACCGCACCCTGAACCAGATTGTCAACTTCGTAATTCAAAAGAATGTCTTTGTGCCGGCAGAGATTGCTGAATTAAAAACAGCACTGTTCGAGATGCTTTCCAATGCGATCGAACATGGGAACCTGGGGCTGACGCAATTCAAAAAGGATGACGAACTCTACGAAACACCGCAATACTGGGAAA
>Ga0351903_1054_pt1 | contig 31194 bp, 30 predicted proteins | sample BONcelHT113001D6_FD_206874 | JGI IMG/M metagenome (GOLD analysis project Ga0351903, IMG submission 206874) | Enriched cells from coal bed in the Powder River Basin, Montana, United States - BONCAT cells T11 rep1 HSBNCT.T11.300.1.D6 ... | reverse complement strand
TTTAGACGGTGGCTGTGCAAGCCGCTTGATTTGCCTCTTCGTTTGGAGCTTTACCATTGATGGATTATTGGCTATCATCTGGAGCATTATTCATTAAACTATCGTCGGCAAAGTGACGATTTTTTATTCAGAGTGCATGTAATCGAGTTGGCGGAGCTGTAAATTCTTGCCCTTTCCCTGGATGCCGGACATGCCTGGAATTGTACGCTTGGTCGGTCTGCTTTTGGTGGCCATGTATTGTCTCGGGTCCTCATCGAGCAATGCCGATTCGGCCAGGGTCATCGAGGTGAGGGAAGGTGATCTGCTCGTAGTGATGAGTGAGGGCAGAATGCAAAAGGTGAGGTTATACGGAGTGATCTGCCCTGTCAGGGGACAGCCCCACCATGAGAGGGCGCGAGCGCTGAGCAGTTATCTATCGATTCACAGAAACGTTGAACTCACTTCGGTGTACAGGGATGGTGAAGGGGTAGCCAATGCCCTGGTCAGGCTGGAAGGCACCAAGTACTATCTGAATGAACGGCTCGTTGGTTACGGTATGGCTTGGGTAAAGCCAAAGGAGTGCAGAGCCGCTCTATGCGAGCAGTGGCGAGGTCTGCAGGAGCTTGCGCGTAAAAATGCCATTGGCCTGTGGGCGACCATGGCTGTCCCGCCATGGGAATGGGCCAAAGAGCAGCGGATGGAAATCCATCGTCGCCAGGAGGGCGGCGCGGCAGGGGAAAAGCAATGAGTGGCAGCTCCAGCCTGTCCATCCACAAATTGGTTGAAAGCAGTAGAGATTGATAATACAATGACGGGCACATTCCGTTCCGGGCATCATGCCACAACCTTGGGGGATCGCTTAAAAAATGAGAAAGAGGACCCTGCTGCTCTTCGTTCTTTCGTTTGTGTTCTACTGTTGTGGACCGTTCAGCGAGAATCCCAAATTCGTTGGAACGTCGGGCACCGAGGCGCCTCCCATTGACGAAGAATATCGAATTCGACTTGGGGACAGACTATCCGTTAAGCTTTTCTATAATCCGGACCTCAATCAGGACGTCATCGTCCGTCCGGACGGCAGAGTCAGCCTGATGCTGGTGAAAGACATCAATGCCGCCGGCCGCACCCCAATGGAGCTGACCCAGGAACTGCACGACACCTATGGCAAGGTCCTCCAGCAACCCGACGTGGTTGTAATAGTGAATTCCTTTGCGGGCCACAAGGTGTTTGTCGGGGGTGAGGTAGTACAGCCTGGGGTCAAGGAGATTGCGGGGCCGACGACGGTCCTCCAGGCGCTCAGCATGGCTCAGTGGGTCAAGGAGAGCGCTCGGCTGAACGAGATTATTGTCATTAGGCGCGGGCCGGATTTCAAGCCGTATTTGATCGCGCTGGACATTGAGAAAGCCATGAAGGGCATAGATGTCAAACAGGATATTTTTGTTCAGCCCTACGACATAGTCATTGTGCCGAGGTCCAATATTGCCGATGTCAACCTCTGGCTCAACCAGTATGTTCGCAATTCTGTCCCGAAAGAACTCGCCTATTACATCAACCTCGAGGAGGCGATCAGGAAGGGCACAATCGGCGGTGCCTTCATACTTCAGTAGTCGCAATTCGTGAATTTGTTTTCCAATTGGATTCAATGGCATTGATCAATCTTGATTAACTTAAAGAGATATTGCTATGAGTGAGAATACTATTCCCAACCAGAACAAGAGCGTTATTCCAGGAGCAGGCGGTCCTCCGGCTTCGATTCGGGACCGGCTACTTGCCAGGGCTTCAGAGAAGCCTTCCCTCAACATCCGCGATTATCTGATTGTCTTCTTCAAACACAAAAAAACTATATTCATCTCCTTTATATCCATAGCGATTCTTGCGAGCCTCTTTCTTTACCTGTTTTTTGCTCCGAGATTTCAGGCAAGGTCCCTTGTCATGGTCAAATTTGGCTGGGAGAATTATTCGCCGGATCTTTTGGCCGAGGGCAGTGGAGATCGTCGGTTACCTGCTGTAAATCAGGCTGAAATCGTCCAGTCCGAGGTGCGCATCCTGCAATCCAGGGAGTTGAAGGAGCGGGTCGTAAATTCATTGAGCCCGGAAGTTGTTGCCAGCTTGGTCCCCACTCCCATCCCGGGGCTGACCAGTGCTGAAGCAGCGATAGTTTACATGGAGCGAAACCTTCGAACAACCGCCGGGAAAGGAAACACAATCGAGGTAACATTTACTGCCGACTCCGCCGGCAGTGCCGCCGCTGTTGTGAATCAGCTTGTCGGAGCTTATATCGAAAGACGAAACGAAATTTATAAGGACCCCAAATCCGCTATCTTCCTTGAGAAAAAAGCCGAGGAATATGCGCGCAAACTTGCGGAATCGGAACAGTTGCTAAAGCGCTTCCGCGGAGAGACAAAGATTGTCTCCTTTGATGAACAGCGTGCAATCCTGCTCAAGCAGCAATCAGATGTGAATTATGCTCGAATTCTGGCGGACAATGAAAAAAATGGGTTGCTTCAAAGGCTGGCGGAGCTTGACAAACAGTTGAATATAATTCCAAAGACATCGCAATCAAGCGAAACTGCCTTGTCCTACAGGTTGCAGCCTACGGAGCAAAAGATCCTTGATCTCAGGATTCGCGAGCAGGATCTGCTGGCGAAGTACAAGGAAGATAATCTGCTGGTTGCTGGTGTTCGCGAGCAACTGAGGCTATCGGAAGCTTTTATGGAGAACCAGCGTAAAATTCAGCCGGCTCAGGTTGTCGATCCCGTTTGGCAGGATGTATATAAGCAGCGGCTGCATTGCGCCGCTGATATATCCGCTGTAAATGCGCGGATCGCGTCACTGGAAGGACAACTTCGCGGCATTGATTCCGAAATTCAAACATTTGAAGCCCTTGAGCAGCAAAACAAGTCAATCTTGCGTGAAGTCAACAATAATGAAGAAAAATACCGCCATTACCGACAGAGAGTAGAAGAGGCCAAAATATACGACGAGTTGAACCGCCAAAAAATGTCCAGTGTCAGTGTTATCGAGCGTGCTTCCGCTCCAAACATCCCTGTAAATTTGCCCAAACCCTTATACGTTTTAATCCCAGGCATTCTGGCAACGGCAATTCTTGGCAGCTTGGCCCTCGCTTATTTATTGGAATGGCTTAGCCAGGGCATCAGCACACCGACCGATGCCGAAAGACGTTTAGGAATCCCGGTGCTGGTGTCCATTTCAGTTAAGTAACTCATATCGTTGGTACTTATGTATCTCGAATATTTTAATTTTAAAAAGAATCCTTTTCACATAACTCCTGATCCGGAGTTTCTGTTTCTCAGTTCCGGGCATAAGGAGGCGTTTGCCGCAATTGCCTACGGCATCGAGGAGAGGAAGGGATTCATTGCCGTTACTGGAGAAGTTGGGGTAGGAAAAACTACCATTCTTCGATCATACCTTCAGCGAATCGACCCCCTGAAGAACAGAATCATTTATATCTTTAACACTTCGGTTACCTACCGGCAGCTCCTTAAGCAGGTTTTCTTCGAGGTTGGCATTCCGGTCGCGGATGAAGAGGCATTTGAGCTGGTAAACCGGCTCGTTCACTTTCTCGTGCAAGAATATAAGCATGGGCGCAACGTCGTATTGATAATAGATGAAGCCCAAAACATGCCCATCGAGACCCTGGAGAGTCTCAGGACCCTGTCCAATCTGGAGACAGCGCAGGAGAAACTGCTCCAGATGGTGCTGGTTGGGCAGCCGGAATTCGAAGCCAAGCTGGACCTTCCGGAATTACGTCAGTTGAAGCAGCGAATCGCGATTCGCGCTCACATAAGCCCTTTGACCCTGGAAGAAAGCATGGCCTATGTCATGCACCGTTTGATGAAGGCGTCCTTGTATTTCACTCCGGTGTTTACCGACGACGCGCTTAGAATGATCCTCGAAGTATCCCAGGGCATTCCCAGGGTTATAAACATAACGAGCGACAATGCGCTGATTACCGGCTTCGGTTATCAACGAAATCCCGTTGACCTGAAGATAGTCGAAGAGGTTATAAGGGATATGAGGCATGGCAGGACGAGGGTGGAGCCAATCTCGCGTTGGCGCCGGTTTCTCTCTCTATTCTTCCCCTTCATGCGTCCCCGTCACGGATCGGTTGGACCAGGAAATGCGGCTGAGACTTTTGGCGGCAAGAAGGGTGGCATAAACAATCTGGCGCCCGAGAAGGCGGCCTAGCGGGATGTTGAAAAAGGCTTCGGGTGGGAAGCCGTGGATATGCCAATTTCGTCATTCCGTCGAACGGTCATGATCGCCGGGCATGCTCAACGAACAGAAAATTATTCCCCGCTCAGGATCAAGCGAACATGCTAACGGCTTTTGACCCGATAAGTAGCTTTATCGCTTCAGGAAAGAGAATAATGTGAGCAAAATATACGAAGCACTTGAACATGCCAATAAGGCGAAGGGGAAGGGGAGTGATCTTCCGATCCCTGTTTCGATGGCTCTTAAAGAGGATGAGCTTGTCTTGAGGGAGGAGATGCTGGGCCTCTACAAAATGATTGAAGCCCTCCTGCCTGACATGAAATCCAGGGTCATCCAGTTTATCTCTACCCGTGAAGGGGAGGGAACATCGACAATCGTCAGGGAGTTCTCAAAGTTGGCTGCCGACCATATCGGCCATAACGTGCTTCTGTTGGAGGCTGACCGATGCCGGCCGGGTCAGAAAGACCACTTCAAGATCCCGTCTCAGTACAGTTGGATAGACGCATTGAAGCGGGGGGAAGACATCGGGGGCGCCGTGCACCATGTGCCCGAATCCAATCTCCACGTCAGCTTTGCATGCAATGACGCCGGGTCCACGCCCGAGTTTTTCAATTCCCCTGTTTTCGACACTTTCTGTAATGTTCTCCGCAGTGAGTTCGATCTTGTGTTGATTGATTCCGCTCCTTTTTCCGTCTCCCCCGACGGCTTGGCGATCGCGTCAAAAGTCGACGGCATCGTGCTGGTCATCGAAGCCGAACGGACAAAATGGCAGGCGGTAAAACTGGTCAAAGACAGCTTCAACAGAGTTGGTGGTAACATACTCGGAAGTGTTCTCAATAAAAGGCGCTACTACATTCCCGAATACATCTATAAGTTTCTGTAAACCGAACCGCTACCGAAGAGGTTATAAGCTGCCGGCGCCTTTCCGCCGTGCTCCAACCGCGGTCGGGAAGCATAGCGGGGTCTAGCTCGGCTGACAACCCGGGGCGACCCTCTCACCATCAACTCAGGATCAACCCGCCACTATCCTTTTTGGAAGTTCACTTTTCGGAAAAGTCAGCCACAAACCGGTCATCTGGGAAAATCTTCTACTCAAAATAGATAAGTTTGCCGATCTTAAGTGATTGAGAACAGGCTCATTTGCCGGGCCAATCCCACGGTGATCATAATCAAGCTTGTCTTTGCTCGCGCAATACGGTTAAATTGCTCAATTGATCGGGCCTGCTGAAAGGAAGCGGCGAATGAATATGGATCGTGACTATCCGACTGCGGATGATCTGAAACTCGAATGCCAGGCCGAAAACGACCGTCTTACCCCCTTCGTTTTTGACGAGAAATCCTTTAACAGGATGCTCGCCCGTGAACGGAAGAGGTCGGAGAGGTCGAAGAGGCAGTTTATATTGCTCCTGCTGTCGCGCGGAGTGTTGCCGGGTGAAAACGGCAAGGACCCCTACCGCGGGATTCTTGCATCTCTGGCCGGCGCGATCCGGGACATCGATATACTGGGATGGTACAAGAATCCAGGGGTGCTCGGCATCATTTTTCCCGAGATAGATGATTCCTCTACCGGAGTCGCCGCCAAATCGATTCTGGACCGGATCAATACGAGTCTCGCGGTTAACCTCGACCCCGAGGAGCGGAAAAATATCGAAGTTTCGGTCTATCTTTTTCCTGACGCCTGCGCCATCCCGGAGTCGGCGCCTGACCTTGCTCTCTATCCCGACATTCAGACACTGCGCGCCTCCCAGAAATTTCCCCTTTTTCTGAAAAGAATGCTGGACGTCGTCGGGAGCCTGTCCGCTCTTGTGATTCTTTCCCCGGTTTTTTTGCTGATCTCTCTTCTGATCAAGCTCACTTCGGAAGGTCCGGTCCTTTTCAAGCAGCGCCGCGTTGGACAGTATGGGAAGGCATTCACGTTCCTTAAATTCAGGTCCATGTATGTGAATAACGATCCGTCGATCCATAAGGAATATGTAAAAAGCCTCATACACTCTTCAGGGTCCAAATCCAGTTCCAATGGCTGTTTCCAGGAGAACCAGGTTTTCAAGATCCAGAACGATCCCCGCGTCACCAGTATTGGAAGGTTTATCCGAAAGACCAGCCTCGACGAGCTGCCCCAGTTCATAAATGTTCTGACCGGGAAGATGTCGCTGGTTGGCCCCAGGCCTCCCATTCCATACGAATGTGAAAGCTACGACGTCTGGCATAGACGTCGGATTCTGGACATGAAACCGGGGATAACCGGCCTGTGGCAGGTAGCCGGAAGAAGCCGCACCACTTTTGACGATATGGTTCGCCTCGATATCTATTACTTGAGAAACTGGTCCCTGTGGCTGGATATCAAGATTTTGCTCCAGACGCCCTGGGCGGTCATTACCAGCAAGGGCGCATACTGATCACCGGGAAGTTACCCAAAAAGAAGGATGGGCAATGCTCCGTATCGGCATAATTGGCTTTGGTTATTGGGGCCCCAACATCGTTCGCAACTTTTGCGGCAACGACAGTTGCCGGATAGTCAGAATTTGCGAAAAGAGCCAAGACGCTCTGAAAAGGGCGGATAAGGCATACCCCGACATTGAAAAAACTTCGGATTGGTCCGCTCTTGTCTCCGCTCCGGACGTGGATGCGGTAGCAATAGTCACCCCTGTTTCCACTCACTACGATCTGGCAAGGAAGGCGCTCGAGAACGGAAAGCATATTTTTGTGGAAAAGCCGTTCACCGCCAGTGTGGCCCAGGCTGAAGAGTTGATCGAGCTGGCGGAACGCAGGAACCTGAAAATAATGGTAGATCATACCTTCCTGTTCTCGGGCGCGGTGCGCAAGATAAAGCAGCTTGTCGATAACGGGGAGATAGGAAAAATTTACTATTACGATTCGATGCGGGTAAACCTGGGTCTTTTTCAGCACGATGTGAATGTGATCTGGGACCTCGCTCCTCATGATATCTCAATAATGGACCACGTGATCAGGGCAAAACCGGAGGCCGTGGTTGCAACGGGAAAAAACCATTACAGCGACCATGAATACGTGGCTTATGTCACGATCTATTACAGCGACAACATCATAGCCCACCTGAACGTGAACTGGCTCTCGCCTGTAAAGGTGCGAACGACATTGATCGGCGGCGAGAAAAAGATGCTCGTCTGGAATGATCTCCATGCGGATGAGAAAATACGGGTCTATGACAAGGGCGTTGACATCCAGAACAGGGAGGGGGTCTATGACCTGCTCGTGAGCTATCGTTCCGGAGACATGTGGGCCCCGAAGCTGGAGCAGACAGAGGCGCTGAAGCTGGAGACCGATTATTTTATCAATTGTGTTCTGGACAACCAGACACCTTTTAACGACGGCAACGCCGGGCTGCGGGTGGTAAAGATACTCGAGGCGGCGCACAAGTCGCTCGGAAAAAGAGGAGAACTGGTTTACCTATGAACTATGTCGCGGACGACGTAAAGCTGGGCGCCAACGTTACCCTGGCGAAGTTCATCAATCTTTATGGATGCGAGATCGGCGACTCCACCAGGATCGGGACCTTCGTCGAGGTGCAAAAGAACGCTAAAATCGGGTGCAGGTGCAAGATATCCAGCCACTCCTTCATCTGTGAAGGGGTTACCATCGAAGACGAAGTGTTCGTAGGCCACGGAGTGACTTTCATCAACGATACCTATCCCCGTGCCGCAAACCCCGACGGAACGCTTCAGACCGACAGGGACTGGAAAGTGGAACCGACAACCGTCAGGAAAGGTTCCTCGATCGGTTCGGGCTCGACCATCCTCGCAAACGTCACCATCGGCGAGAGGGCGATCGTTGGCGCGGGGTCCGTCGTTACCTCCGATGTGGCCCCAAATACCATAGTAGCGGGCAATCCCGCCAAATTCATCAGGTTCGCGGATGAACAATAGCGACCCCATTCCTTTCCTGGATCTCGTTACTCCCCATATCCAGCTCGAAGAAGAATTGGTATCCGTTTTCCGATCCGCGCTGAAATGCGCCGGTTTTATCGGAGGACCCATGGTGGAGGGGTTCGAACGGGACTTCGCGCTGTTCTGCGAAACGAAATACTGCGTCGGGGTTGCCAGCGGCACCGATGCCTTGCGGTTTGCGCTGATTGCCGCGGGGGTAAGCGGGGGTGACATCGTCATAACGGCGCCCAATACCTTCATCGCAACGACGGAAGCGATTTCACAGGCCGGCGCCCTGCCTGATTTCGTCGATATAGACCCATCCACTTACAACATGGACCCTGAAAAGCTCGCGGAATACCTGGAGACCAAGTGCGATAGGGGCCCCGACGGCAAGCCGGTGCATCGAGGGAAAGGCCGGCCGGTGGCGGCAATCGTTCCCGTCCATCTTTACGGCCTGCCGACCGACATGGATCCCATACTTGCCCTTGCCCGGCGATACGGATTGATTGTCATTGAAGATGCCTGCCAGGCGCATGGTGCGGGATACTACTCGACCGGGGAGAGACGCTGGCAAAGAGTGGGGTCGATCGGCGCCGCAGCGGCATTCAGCTTCTATCCCGGAAAGAACCTGGGCGCGTGCGGCGAGGCAGGGGCGGTCACCACCGATGACGAGTCCATTGCGCGAAAGGTAAAAATCCTTCGCGACCACGGTCAGGCACGGCGATACTATCACGACATCGAAGGGTATAACGGCAGACTTGATGCCATACAGGCAGGTATTCTGGCAGTAAAGCTCAGGTTGCTTGCTGATTGGAATGAATTCCGCCGCCAATGTGCAAACCAGTACCATGAATTGTTGGCAAGTACCCCCTGCATAGACCTGCCGACGGAACCATCCTGGGCCAAAGCCGTTTATCATCTTTATGTAATTATGGCCGGTGAAAGGGACCGCCTTCAAAAGCATCTCTTGGAAAATGGGATACACACTGGGCTGCATTACCCTTTGCCTCTTCACCTGCAAAACAGCTATGCTGGTTTGACCTATGGACCCGGATCTTTTCCCGTGGCGGAAGCGATCGCTTCGAGAATCCTATCCCTGCCCATGTATCCGGGGCTTCAATACCAACAGCAGCAAAGAGTTGCCGATGAGATCATCCGGTTCCTAAACGGACACTAAAGACATCTCAATCTAGCAGTTTTTTTATCTGAAAGAGGCAGTATGGACTTGGACTTCAAAATCATAAATCCGCTCCAGCACAAGGGATGGGATCACCGTGTCAAGCAGTTGCCTGGCGCCTCAATTTTTCATTCCTCTGGCTGGACCAGAACACTTTTTGAAAGTTACGGATATAAACCACAATTTTTGACCCTCCAAAGCTCTGACACAATTTCAGCCTTACTGCCGATGATGGAGGTTGACAGCATTCTTACAGGTCGCCGGGGAGTAAGTCTTCCTTTCACGGACTATTGTGAACCGCTTATATCCCGTGAAGGCAGCTTCGAAGAGCTTTACCCGCTCTTGATTGAGCACGGCAGAAAAAGCGGCTGGAAATATATCGAGCTTCGCGGAAATAATGATTTGTTCAATGACCCTGACCTGATTTTCTCATCCTATACCGGCCATGTTCTCAAGCTAACAGTCGGTGAGGAGAAACTTTTCTCGGCTTTTCGAAGCGGAACAAAACATAATATAAGTAAGGCCTTGCACTCCGGATTCAGGGCTGATGTCCTGCAAACCCCGGATGCGTTGGAGGAATATTACCGGCTCCACTGCATTACGAGAAAGAAGCAGGGTATGCCGCCGCAGCCGATCAAGTTTTTCAGGAACCTCTTCCGGAATATCATTTCGAAAGACTGCGGATTTGTGGTCTTGGTTTCTTTGAACGGCAGGAATGTTTCAGGGGCCATCTTTCTCCATTTTAACAAAAAGGCGGTCTACAAATATGGTGCATCGGATATTAGATTTAGCAATATCGGCCTTGGGCATCTTACAGTGTGGACTGCAATCAGGTGGTACGCCAACAGAGGTTTCGAGAGTTTTTGCTTTGGAAGGACCCATCCTGGCAATAGCGGTCTCAATTTCTTCAAATTAGGTTGGAGACCGGCGGAGTTCTCCATAAATTATTGGAAGTATGACCTCACCAAATGTGCATATATGAAGAGCAAGGGGACGTCTGAACACTATCGGGTGTTCTGCAAATTGCCGAGTATTGTATCACAGTGCATCGGGTGCCTTCTATACAAGCACATGGGATGAACATTCAAAAAATGATGTCCTTATGCTAAGCCCTGCGGTCCGCATATACAACACGGTTAAGTTTTTTATCCCCCGAAGATTTCAGATTGCCTTGAGGCGCAAAGTAGTGGCGCGCCAGGCAAGACGCTGCTCGGATGTTTGGCCGATTTCTCCAGGGGCTGGCACAATGCCGGAACAATGGGAAGGATGGCCCAGCGGAAAGAAATTTGCCCTTGTACTCACTCATGATGTCGACACGCAACGCGGACACGACAGATGCAGCGATCTTGCCGCCATCGAGGAAGAACTCGGTTTTAGATCTGCCTTTAATTTCGTGGCAGGTGAATATGCGGTTTCCACCGACCTTCGGAAAACATTAGCAGCAGGAGGATTTGAGGTCGGCGTCCACGGATGGGTTCATAACAGCAGCCTCTACAGGTCCAGGGATGAGTTTCTGAACCAGGCATCTAAGATCAACAGTACTCTTCGTGACTGGAATGCAGTCGGGTTTCGTTCTCCTTGCATGTATCACAATCTGGAATGGCTTCATGATCTGGAAATCGAATACGACGCCTCCACCTTTGACACCGATCCCTTTGAACCTCAGCCTCATGGTATGAATACGATCTTCCCCATGTACATTGCCGATCATGCGACCGGCAGGGCATATGTTGAGTTGCCGTACACTCTTCCTCAGGACTTTACGCTATTCGTTCTGATGCAGCACCGTACGATCGACGTGTGGAAAGAAAAGCTGAGATGGATCGCCGAAAAAGGCGGCATGGCGCTCGTAAATGTACATCCGGACTATATGCATTTTGGAAAAAAGGGTATTTCATATACACAGTATGCGGCGAGAGTTTACCAGAATTTCCTGGAGCATGTCTCGGTTGCGTACTCGGACCAGTATTGGCACTCGCTGCCCCGAGACATCGCGCGTTTTTGGGCAGACCGCGCCAGGCGGCAAGGCACAGGAGATATGAGATGAATGTCTGTATGATTGCCTATTCCTTCTATGAGAGGGACAGCCGTATCATACGATATGCCGAAGCCTTGGCGAAGCGCGGTGACCATGTGGATGTCATTGCGCTGGGAAATAGTTCATTGCCCGCCCGTGAGATCATCAACGGAGTGCAGGTTTTTAGGATCCAAAAACGAACGATAAATGAGACAACCAAGTTCTCATACTTCTGGAGAACTCTGAAATTTTTGGCAGGTTCGACTGTATTTGTTTCATATAAACACCTGATCTCGAAATACGACCTCGTTCATGTCCACTCGGTCCCGGATTTTCAAGTTTTTGCCGCCCTCTTGCCTAAACTTACAGGGGCAAAAATCATTCTTGACATCCATGACATAGTCCCTGAGTTCTATGCATCCAAATTCCATGTGGGGCCGGAGAGTCTTATTTTCAAAACACTTGCACTTATTGAGAAAATTTCAGGAATGCTCTCCGATCATGTGATTATCGCAAATCACCTGTGGGAAATAAAACTCACCGGCCGCTCGGTGGCCCCTTTAAAATGCACTACTCTGTTGAATTATCCGGATAGATCTCACGTTCATCTTTGTTCACAGTCGCGGCGGAACGGAGAATTCGTAGCGATTTACCCGGGTTCGCTAAACTGGCATCAGGGCCTGGATATCGCGGTGAGGGCCTTTGCCATTGCAGCGCGCGAACTGCCACACGCGGAATTTCATATTTATGGAAAAGGTCCTGAAGAGACAGCGCTTCGCAATCTTGTGAAGGAACTCGGTATGCTCGACAAAGTGATTTTCAAGGGTTTTTTACCGCTGGACAAGATCTATGAAAAGATGGCTGAAGCTTCCGTCGCCGTTGTCCCCAAGAGAGATGATCCCTTCGGTGGGGATGCATTCAGCACAAAAATCCTTGAGTTTATGTCCCTCGGTGTCCCCATCATTCTATCAAAAACGCGAATTGATCAATACTACTTCAAAGATGATATCGTTCAGTTTTTTGAGCCGGAGAACTACCGTGAATTGGCTGAATCCCTCCTGTTGCTTGCCGGGAATGAGGAAAAAAGGAAGTCATTATCAGCCGCCGCTCTGCAGTTTGTAGAGGATTTCTACTGGGATAAGAGGAAATCTGATTATTTTTCCCTTGTCGACAAGCTTACCGGTGGATTCGTATGAAATCTTCATTCGTGGCGACATTTCGCCCTGACCGCTCTTTTACTTTATTTTTGTCCCGCCTGACCCAAAAAGCGAAGATCAGGATGCCCTCTTCCCGCAGGAGAAGTTGGGGGAGTGGTTTCCATGGGTACCTGGGACTGGTACCCATTCTGATGTACCACAGCGTTTCAGGGGAGCAGGATAGGCGATCAATACCTTATTACCAAACGAACACTTATCCTTCCGTCTTCGAGGAACACATTCGGTTTCTTGTGGCAGACGGCTATAAACCCTGCTGGCTTGAGGACATTTTCAACAACGGACTCAAGGGTTTTTGCGGCAAGCCAATTGCGATAACGTTCGATGATGGGTATCAGGACATCTACTCCATCGTCTATCCCATACTCAGGAAATTTAACATACCTGCTACCGTGTTCTTGCCAACCGGATATATCGGAAGTTCACGCATGTCTTTCAAGGACAGGCCCTGTCTTGACTGGAACGAAATCCGAGAATTGTCTAAAAATGGCTTTTCTTTCGGCTCGCATAGTCACAGCCATCTGGAGCTGAATAGTCTCACTTTACGGCAGCTTGAAGAAGAGTTGCGGGCCTCGAAGGAAATAATCGAACGGGAAATCGGCACTCCGGTCCGTTCGTTCTCTTATCCCTATGCCTTTCCGGAGGCCGACGAGGAATTCGTCAGGCTGCTCAGAAGTACTCTGGCCAAGACGGGATACCGTACCGGAGTAACCACCAAAATCGGCTGTTGTGGCCCCGGCGCTGATCCGTTAACGCTGAAGAGAATACCCATCAACTCGCACGATGATATCACCTTTTTCAAAGCAAAAATCGAGGGGTGCTACGATTGGGTTTATAGCCTGCAACGCATCTACAAGGTCTTTGGCCGGAAGTTACGGAGTTGAAATTGCGGCAGTACTGTCTTCTGGGTGCCCCTCTCGATACCGGCAACATGGGGGTTTCTGCCTTGGGCGCTTCTCTTGTCAAGCTGCTATTGCATGCCAATCCGGATGCGCGGGTCTGGACGTTTGTTGGCCGTCGGTCGTCGGACCCATACGAACTGGCGCTCAACGGCCGGAAAATCAAAATAGGAGTCCTGAACTACAGATTATCTCCCAAGGCTGATCCCAGATGCCACCTGTTCTGGATATTTGCCGTTGCTTGCCTTGCCGGGCTCTTGCCCTTTCCTGCCGTCAGGAAGAGACTGTTCAGGCTGGCGCCTTGTCTCGAGGTCCTGGATGCGTGTGAGTTCGTTGGGGATATAAGGGGGGGGGACAGCTTCAGTGACATATACGGCCTTAGCCGTTTACTTTTAGGATCGCTCCCCAGTCTGACTGTGCTTGCGCTTGGGAAAAAGTTGGTTCTCTTACCCCAGACCTACGGCCCTTACAACGCGAAGATTTCTCAGTTCTTCGCCGGTTTTATTTTGAGGCGAGCCGACCGGATACTCTCTCGCGACAGAGCGGGGCTCGAAATGGTCAGGTGTTTTCTGGGCAGGAGCACCCGGCAAAGCACCGTCAAATTTTGCCCGGATGTCGCGTTCATGTTGGATCCCATGCCGCCGGAAAATCCCACCGAGCTGGCGCTCAAACTTAACTCGGACCACCCACTGATTGGTTTCAATGTAAACGGGCTACTCTATAACGGTGGATATACACGGGACAACATGTTTCGGCTGGCCCTGAACTACAAATCCTTTGCCCAGTCACTCACCAGGCGCATCCTTGAAAATACGGCCGCCCACATTCTTCTGGTACCTCATACCTTCGCACCCGATGGGGATGTGGAGAGCGACCCCGCTGCCTGCCGAGAAATTCGTGAACTGATGGCTTCTGAGTACGGCGACCGCATCCATGTTTTATCCGGTGACAGGGATCAATCCGAAATAAAAGGAATTATCGGTCTTTGCGATTTCTTCATCGGTTCGCGCATGCATGCCTGCATCGCTGCCTTGTCCCAGGGAATTCCGACTGTAGCGGTTGCGTACAGCGAGAAGTTTGTCGGTGTTTTCGGTTCCATCGGTTTGGGCGAAATGGTTGTCGACGCCCGCTCACTTGATTCGGAGACCTGCATCGAAAGAGTCCTGGCCCGGTTTGTCGAGCGGAATGCCGTCAGTGAAAAGTTCGAAGATAAGATAAATCGGGCGAGGATCATCATAACGTCAACCTTTCAGGAAATATTGCCGATATAAACAAAATGCGTTCCGTAAAAAGAATATATGATGTACCGGATTGGGGCCTGTGTACCGGATGTGGCGCATGTGCCTACTTCTGCAACAAGGGTGCAGTATCCCTGGAAAATATTGAATGTGTCGGCATCAGGCCCATCTTCAAGAGGGATATTTGCGCAGAGTGCGACGGTTGCCTTGAGATTTGTCCCGGAATCCGTGTGGAACTGGGGAATGGTTGCACTAATATTCCTTTGAAAAGCGATCTGCTCATTGGAAATAGCGTTGACATCTGGGAGGGCTTTGCGGCTGATAGTGAGCTGCGGTTCCAAGCCTCTTCCGGCGGTTTATTATCCGCGCTTTCGCTCTATTGTCTCGATAAAGAGGATATCGGGTTTATCCTGCATACCGGTACAGACGGAGCAAAGCCATGGGTGAACAAGACGGTTCAAAGCAGGTCCAGATCGGACCTTTTGGGAAGATGCGGCTCTCGCTATGCTCCATCCTCTCCTTGCGACAGCCTTCGCCTGATCGAGGAAAGCGATAAGCCCTGCGTCTTCATCGGCAAGCCTTGCGATGTCGCTGCCATTGCGCAGCTGAGAAAGCTGCGTCCAAGGCTCGATGCCAATCTTGCGCTGGTAATGACCTTCTTTTGTGCTGGTACACCCAGCACGAAAGGTACGCTTGAGCTGCTCGACGTGCTTGCCATTGGGCCAAATGCCGTGGAGGCGATCCATTATAGAGGCAGTGGTTGGCCGGGAGACTTCAGGGTTGAATTGAAGTCGAATGAAAATATTAAAAGCCTTTCCTATGAGTCTTCATGGGGATTCCTACAGAAATATCGATGCTTTCGATGCCATTTATGCCCGGATGGTATGGGGGAACTGGCCGACCTTTCCTGCGGTGATGCCTGGCACAGGCTAGGGGAGGAACAGGAAGGTATTTCGCTGGTACTGGTTCGCACGGACAGAGGCCAGGAGATTTTGCGGCGAGCTATGGAGTGCGGATATTTATCGCTGGTCCGGTCCAGTGCCTCAGATGTTATATCTGCCCAGGGGCTTGCCCAGCGGCGACGTGAGATTTTCGGCAGACTTCTGGCGATGAAGGCACTGCTGATTCCGACACCCCGTTTTCATGGTTTTTCGCTCTTGGAAGCCTGGATGGGGAACACCGGTTCTTCAAAGATTCACTCGATCTTCGGAACATTCAAGAGGATTTTGTTGCGTGGTCTCTGGCACCGAAATCCGCCTTAGCCTAGCCAATAATCTGGGATTGGAGGGGTTCTCAAGTGAGATTGGTGAAACTGATCATAAGTATGCATGTATTCGCTTTCGACTGCCTGATTCGAATTGTTCATAAAGCTCTTAGGAAAAAGTACACCTGCGCCGTTGTCCTTTATTACCACTCGGTAACTCGGCAGCAGCGGGCAGGTTTTGCCCGTCAGATGGATACTCTGCTCAGAATGGCAACTCCATTCTTCGCGGATGTAGGGTGTTTTCCAAACTGTGCCGAAGATCGCCAGGCCGCGGTGACATTCGATGACGGTTTTCAATCAGTAATCGAGAATGCTCTTCCAGAGTTGAGAGCGAGGTGCATTCCATCGACGCTGTTCGTTCCATCCGGCTGTCTGGGCGAGCCGCAAAAATGGATCGAAAATAACGATCATTATGATTTCGCTGAAGTAATCGTTCCTGTCGAGATATTGGAAAAACTCAAGGATGACTCGCTTGTGCACATCGGCTCCCATTCCGTCACACATTCCAACCTCCTAAAGATTCAGGAACACGAAGCGTGGTCGGAGATATGCCAATCCAAAGACGATCTGGAAAATATCGTGGAGCGAGAAATCCGAGGCTTTAGCTTTCCCTTTGGCAACTATAGCGGGTATCATGTTCGTGTCGCAAGGGAAGCAGGATATAAACGAGTATTTACAATTTTGCCAACTGTGATTTTATGCAATTCCCATTTCATAGTCGGAAGAGTGTATGCCGATCCCTCTGATTCATTAATTGAATTCAAATTAAAACTATGTGGCGCTTACCGGTGGCTGCCCTTTGCTTCATTAATCAAACGCGGGTGCAATATAATACTGAAGAAGTATTGAAAAAGTACTTCATCTAGCCCGAACCGTCGATTATCGATAAAGATCAGACATTTAAAAACCCAGTCCTTCTCGTCCCCGACGGAAGTGCCTACTGTTTATTATGAAAGGAACAGTGTGACGATTTCAGTTATCATTGTGAACTGGAACACCAGAGACCTCCTATTGGAATGCATACAGTCTATCATGGCCGACAGTTCGCCTCGCCGGAAAGAAATAATCGTAGTAGACAACGGCTCTTCCGATGATTCCGTTGAGGCAGTGCTGAAGACGTTCCCACAAGTAAAACTGATCGAGAATGGAGAGAATCTGGGCTTTGCCAAGGCAAACAATATTGGGATGGCTGGCAGTACGGGCAAGTACGTGTGCCTCATCAATAGTGATGTATCAGTCGGCAAGGGTTGTTTCGATGTACTTTGTGACTACCTGGATGCAAATCACAAAATCGGCATTGTCGGACCCAAGATCCTCAATCCGGATTTGACCCTCCAGGATTCGTGCAGGAAATTTCCTAGCCTGAGAAACAACTTTTCCCCCGCCCTCAGCCTGAATAAGATCTTTCCTAAATCCGAATTATTTAGTGACGAACACATGCTCTATTTTCCACACGACCGAATATGCAGGGCCGACTACCTGTCCGGGTGTTTTCTAATGGTGCGAAAGCAGGCCATTGATGAGGTGGGCCTGTTGGATGAGCGGTTTTTCATCTACAATGAGGAAGTGGACTGGTGTAAACGGTTTTGGGAAAAGGGATGGGAGGTAGTGTTCCTTCCCGCTGCATCCGCCATTCATCGCAGGGCCGCGAGTTCGGCAAGGGACCCCCTTAGGTTCGACGTGGAGATGTGGCGCGCGAGACTGCTTTACTGGTCCAAGCATTACCGAGGAATTAACCGACTCGCTTTCCTGATGATTTTTCTGCTCCACCATTTGATGAGAATTCTTGGAGGCGCGGTAGCGTACTTCTTCTCATATTTTAGGTCAGGCGCGGCGTTTCGGGTCAGGAGGGCCATTGCCTGTTTCCGGTTGCTCTTGTCACGGTGGGATTCTTCCTCATGAGCATGGCCGGGATGCGATACACCCTCATTTCAGCCGCTAGAAACGAAGAAGCCAACATTGAGAGAGTTATCCGCTCGGTTCTGAATCAATCCGTTCTGCCGGTGAAATGGGTAATCGTGAGCGATGGCTCCACCGACAGAACCGAGGAGATCGTCTCTGGATATTCCGCAGAATATGGTTTTATTGAACTGGTCCGTCTTCAGAAAGCAGAGCGGCCAGCGGGCTTCGCCTCCAAAGTGGGGGCTATTGGAGAAGGATGCAAACGACTCGATGGCTTTGACTATGAACTGATCGGCAATATCGATGCCGATCTTTCCTTCGAGTCGCATTATTTCGAAACCCTGATTGAAAAATTCGAAAATCCAAAACTGGGTATCGCAGGCGGATTCATATACGAGAATTATCGAGGCCACTTTGAGAGTCGGCCCTCTAATCGCCCCTACTCAGTAGCCGGGGGCATCCAGATGTTCCGGCGTGAGTGTTTCGACGCCATTGGCGGGCTCAGTCCGGTGGTGGTTGGTGGTGAGGACTGGCTGGCGGAAATCAATGCCAGAATGAAGGGCTGGGAGATAAAGGCTTTTCCGGAACTCGTTGTTTTTCACCACAAGCAGAGCCGCAAATCTTCCAGTCTTCTGCGGAGGGCTCTGAACGAAGGTATGATGGATTATCTGCTTGGGAGTCATCCGGTGTTTGAGACTATGAAATGCCTGGGCAGGTTGAATGAGAGGCCTTTTATCATCAATTCCGCCGTGCGGCTCGCGGCATTTTTCTTTCTGTTTCTAAGCGGTAGGCAAAGGGCTGTGCCGGAAGCTGTAGTCAATTACTTGGGCAGGGAACAGATGGAAAGGGTAAGATCAAGGGTCCTAGGCCGGAGACGGCTTGGCAGGAACTTCTGATGGGACAATATATTATTATCTGGAAAATCGATGTTTGAAACTAGTCTGAACGATCTTCAAAAGTTTTCGGAAGAAGAAAGCATTTCGGGAACTGCAACCCGACTGGATTCTCGACAGGCCCGAGCAGTCGGCCTTCTGGACTGGAACGAGCACTGTATTGAATGCGCAATGCCCCAGTGTTACCGGAAATGTTTGAAGTACCTTCCACGGGCTGACGGCAAGTGCCGGCGATTCAGGTATGGCCTTGTCGAAAACCAGGGGTTCTCCGGCCTTTTTCCCTTTGGTATCGATGTTCGCTTTGAGCCGTGGTCAAAGCTGGAATGCATGATCAATTTCATCAAATGCGCCCCTGCCAGAATTCGCCGGATTCATTCCATGAATCGATCTCTTTCCCGATGTGCTTTCCTGGTCTCTAGGAAACTTGGCTGGTTCAGCCATGGCCCCTGGAATATTCTGGCGCGTGTTCGAGAAAATTTGCTCACCGAAATCGGGAAACTTTACGAACCCCGTTTTGATGCTTTTGTTCTGGAATGCTTCTCGGCGGAGTCCGATACAATCAGCCTTCGCTTTCAATGTGACGATCAGGTCCAGGTCTATTACAGTAGGACATTTACCCTTAAGCCGGGTTTGAATTATTTTGAAATACCGTATTCGGCATTCGGTTTGCCGCGATCCCATCCCGGAATTCGGCTTCACGTGTACCCGGAAAACGATTTCCCAGCTCGTCTGATTTTTACCTGGCTGGATTTCGTAGTCTTCAACAAGAGGGTTGTTCCGCTCGAAAAACCAGCCGAGAAGGTAAAATGCATAGCCTGGGACTTGGATAATACGCTCTGGAATGGGGTGTTGATTGAAGATGGGCCGGAAGGCATAAGCTTAAGGAATCAGGCGCTGGAGGTCATTCGAAAACTGGACTCACGAGGAATTATTCAAACCATCGTCAGCAAGAATTCCCATGAGCAGGCTATGCAGGTTCTGGAAAAACTCGGGATTGCGGAGTATTTTGTTTACCCGGCGATCAACTGGGGAGCCAAGAGTGAAAACCTGAAACAGGTAGCTTCCATGATTAATATCGGGCTGGATACTTTCGCTCTGGTCGATGACTCTCCGCACGAGCGGACTGAGGTTTCGGCACAGTTGCCGATGGTTCGAGTGTATTCAGACACAGAAATCCCAGCACTGCCCAGCCTGAGTGAATTGGACGTACCGGTCACGGAAATGAGCAGGAAAAGGAGGTTGTCTTATCTTGCCGAGATGAAACGGGAAGAAATCAAAGCCAAATACACTGATAATTACTCCGAGTACCTCAGGGGGCTGCAACTGCAAATGGAGATATTTATCCCTGAGTCTGATGAGGAGATTTTGCGATGCTTCGAATTACTGCAAAGGTCGAATCAGCTCAATCTCTCCGCCAACAGGTACTCTGAGAATGAATATAAAGAGTTGCTCAATGCGAAAGACATTGAATCCTATGCATTCAGGTGCTGGGACAAATTCGGCGATTACGGGATCGTCGGGTTTATATCCATAGTCCTTGGCCCCGTTCCCGTTATCAGAGATCTAGTCATCTCGTGCCGCATTGCCCAAAAGCATTACGAGCACGCACTTCTCTATTGGGTAGCTCAAAAGTTCAACCTCGCTGGGGTCCACCGGCTCCATGCGGTCTTGGTAAAGACGGGCAGGAATACGCTATTGGCTTCTGTCCTGAAGGAGATGGGTTTTCGGTCGATCGGGGAGACTGACCAGTCAGTCGAACATCTGCTCGACGATCTGGAATCCTTCAGAGACGAAATGATAGTTACGACATCTTACAGGCATTCTCGAGCAGTCGCCCGAAATCTCTCGTGAGCAGGGGCTGCCCTATTACATTGACGGAGCAGGTAGGCATCTATGAGAAAAATCATCAGAACCGGCTTTTTGATCTGCTTTTTTGTAGTGTCATTTGCTGCCGCCTGCATCCCTATTTCGCATGGCGCGACATATTACATTGATTATACTGCCATGGGAGACTCCTCCAACGGAATCAGCCAGGCGACCCCCTGGAAGCGCTGCCCTGGGATGACTGGTTTTTCCGGCAATTATCTTCACACACCCGGAGATATCTTTATCTTTAAAGGGGGTGTGACCTGGCCTTCCTCCGTGCTGCCGTTTTCCATAAACCATTCGGGGGCGGGAACGCAAATCGATACCTACACTTCGGACCCGAACTGGTTTTCCGGGCAAGGATGGAGCAGGCCCGTATTTGACGGCGAGCACGTTATCGCCGGCACAAATGCTATTCTCATCGTCAATGGACATCATGTCAAAATAGATAGGCTCAAGCTGGTTAATGCGTGCAAAAGTGGTTCCAGTTGCCCTGCCCGCACTATAGAGATAAAAGTATCACCAGATCACGTAGAAATCAGCAACTGTGTCCTTGAGCCTTATGCGGGGCACGGAATAGTGGCAAGCCACGACGGGACAACCGGAAAATCCCGGTTCCTGATTCATCATAACGATTTCAGCCATCTTTCCAACAATATAGAACTAGGCTGCATCAGCTGTGAAAATGCATTTGACGACCTCCAGATATACAACAACAAGTTTCATGATATGCGGAGCGCATTGGTCAATGGAGATCATGGTGACGGCATTCATATTCACAATAAGGGGGGCGCGTTTAGAAAGTATACGAACGTAAGAGTGTTTAATAATAGATTCTACGGCGATTGGGGGTCGGGCGATGGCCGGACTTCGTGCACAGCCCAGGTTTTTTTTGAGGACAGCGTGGGTTCAGGCGCCATTTTCAATAATCAGTTCAGCTTCGAAAACACTGATACTCTCAGAGCGAACTACATCTTCTCTCCCGGGTTCATAGCAATTTATGGATCAGATAAGATTGATATCTACAACAATACATGCTTGAGTAAAATAACTACTCCCCCTAAATGGGCTTTTTCCTGCATTGCTATCGACCCTGGCCTGAGCGGCCATCGAGGCAGATTCAACATCAAGAATAATATTTGTTCCGGAACACGATTTGGAATCCTTACGCAGCCCGGCTTCACATTGAACATCGATCATAATCTGTACCACTCGCCTCCTGGAGGTAATGTTGGCGCGATGGGCTCTAGTTTTAAATCATTTCTTCACTGGAGAGCACTGGGGCATGATCTTAATGGTGCAATAGGAGATCCGCAATTTGCCGACATTACTGGCAAACTTGATCTAAGGCTTCAACCTTCATCGCGGGCAATTGATGCGGGGGCAAATCTGGGGCCGCCTTTTAATGTTGATATTCTCGGCACCAGGCGGCCTCAGACAGGGGCGTGGAACATCGGCGCCTTTGAACATAGGGGAAGTATGTACCTCGACAAAGCCTCAAAATAAGCGGTCTTCAATGAGAAACTTGGTCAGGCCTTCTTCTGAAGCACGCACACTTCGTTCGGGCAAATCACAAATTCCCGCGGCCGGTTCAATTCTTTTCAGTCTCTATAAAATTGAAAACCGGCGATGGCGGAAGTTGTTGAGGGCAATTGTCGAGAAGTTGGAAGGAGGCGAGGTTTATTCTGATACCTTGCGACAAATATTTTCTTGCTATCATCGTGTTGAGATAGGTAAATACAGCTACGGCTGTTTTTCAAATGAAAAGGTCCCGCCGAATACCGAAATAGGCCGCTATTGTTCGTTTGCTCAAAATTTTGCTATTTTCAACGGAAACCATCCCATTGAACGCAAATCTACGCACCCCTTCTTCTACAATCCGTCTTTTGGACTGGTGGAAAGGGATATGATCCCAAGAAGCAGGCTCAAGATCGGAAATGATGTTTGGGTGGGCTTCGGGGCGATTATATTACCATCTGTGAGCAGCATCGGCGATGGTGCCGTTATAGGAGCCGGAAGTGTGGTAACCAAAGATGTACCTTCTTTCGCAGTAATGGCAGGTAATCCCGCCAGAATAATCAAACAGCGGTTTAGTGCCGAAAAAATCATAGAGATCACAGCGGCACCCTGGTGGGAAAAAGATATTGAGGAGCTTTCCAATGAAATTGGGGGCTTTCTAGATCAGCTTTTTTGATGTAATCTATCTCGGTGGTGCGTATTCCCGGGCAAAATGATTCCGAGGGGACGGATGGAAGAACAAATTGCAAGAATTTATATAACTAACCTTGGTATCTCGGTGTTCTTGAGCATGGGGCTTCTTGTGCTGACCCTTAAACGGGAATACGCATACATCCCCGTCGTTTTGACATGCTCTTTTTTCACACTGGGTGAGCAGGTTCTAATATTTGGCTTTCACTTTACTGTTCTCCGATTGCTCCTTTTGGCGACTTGGTTTAGAATTTTCATCCGGGGTGAGCTCTTTGAAATTAAGCTGAATTTAATCGATCGAATGATTCTGTTGTATGTGATTGCTAGCGTTATAACGACTGTGATCAGGGAAGGCACTTTTGCTGCGTTTCAATATCGAATGGGGTATGCCTATGACTCTCTCGGATCTTACTTTTTCTTCAGAGCTACTCTTCTCAACCTGGAGGATATTCAGCGGGTAGTCAAATTCTTTGGGATTATGCTTATTCCTCTGACGGTGCTCATGTTGATCGAGAAGGCAACTGGTAGAAACTTATTTTATATTTTTGGCGGCGTGCCGCAGTTTTCCGAACTCCGCGATGGCAAATTGCGTGCGCAGGGGCCGTTCCGGCACCCCATTCTTGCTGGAACTCTCGGAGCAACTCTTGCGCCGCTCTTTCTGGGAATGTGGCTGAAACAGGACCGGAACAGGGCCATTGCTCTAATGGGGTTTATCGCCACTACAATGATTACGATTCTCTCGGCATCCAGCGGCCCTGTTATTGCCTACCTTGTAGGTATTCTTTCGCTCCTTACATGGCAGTTTCGCCATAACATGAGGATCGTGAGATGGGGGATTGCATGTTGCATCGTAGGGCTCCATCTGATCATGAAGGCACCTGTCTGGCACCTTATTGGTCGATTCAGCGAGGTGTTCGGGGGTACCGGATGGTATCGCGCGGCACTGATCGACGCGGCCATTCGTCATTTTAATGAATGGTGGCTTATGGGCCAGGCAGTGACCGCCCACTGGGCTATAGGGACAGGTTTGGTTATTCTGCCTATTGATCCCACTAGTGTTGATATAACCAGCCAGTACATTCTCATTGGTGTGAATGGAGGGTTATTGCCCTTGATCTTTTTCATAATGTTGTTGGGGTATGCTTTCGGTTCTGTGGGGAGGGCTTGGCCTCGCTTTGATAACGAGGGCCCCCAGTGGCAGTTGTTTATCTGGTCTTTAGGCGCTTCATTGATTTCACATGCTGCTTCTTTCACTTCTGTATCTTATTTCGATCAGCTGAACTTTTTCTTTTTTCTCCTCCTTGCGATGATTGCGACAGTATTTGTCCCGCGCCAGAAAGCATTTGGTTTTTCAGAAGAGGGAGAATTCCATCTTGCCACCTGATCGTCCCATTCATCGCAGATTTGGCGGACTGACATAACAAACGCTATGTATTTATTCAATAATCTAAGAGCTGCTGTTTCGACCAATAGTCTTACCGCCCGTTGCCTACGCAGTGGAGGTATTCTCGCATTTGGCAGTGTTGCGGAGAACTTGGCGAGGTTTATAAGAAACATTGTTCTGACGCGCCTATTGGCTCCTGAGGCATTCGGCCTTATGGCCACGCTCTTGGCCGCTGTAGCCACTATAGAGACATTCACCGAGGTTGGATTCCGGCAATCGGTAATTCAGAATAGAAAGGGGGCCGAGGAGAAGTTCCTGACCACAATATGGGTTTTTTCATGTGCACGGAGCTTTTTTCTTTATGTGGCCGCATTCATTCTGGCTCCGTATTTCAGTTCATTCTACCAGATTTCTTCTCCTGAAGTACTTAGAGTAGGATGTGTCGCCATTCTCCTTAATGGGATAATAAGCCCTGGGGTTTACGTGCTTGAAAAGGAGATGAGGTTTAAGAGATGGGTGATTCTCATGCAGGGTGTGGGAGTTGCCGGTGTACTTATCACCTTACTCTCCGCCCATTTCCTTCTCAATGTCTGGGCACTGGTTATTGGATATCTTGCGGAACTGCTGCTCCGTGCCATTTTATCGTTTGTACTCTGCCCCTTCAAACCGCGGCTGAGAATCGATCGTGAATCTGCCTTCGAGATAATGCATTTCTCGCGGAGTCTTTTCGGGTTACCAATCCTGATGATTATATTCTATCAGATTGACATCTTTTTCATTGGTAAGCTCCTATCCTTGGATATTCTGGGGATTTATGCAATTACAAAAGGGCTAGCGGAAATGCCAAATACTTTAGCAGCCAAAATAGTTCATCCAGTGATGCTGCCCATGCTTTCGCTGCATCAGGAAAACCGCGAAAAGGTCAGGAGCGCTATGCTCGTGATCATTAAGTCTGCCACTTTGTTTTTCATGCCTCTGTTTATATTTATAATGGTTTTTTCCAAGCCGATTTTACTTCTTGCGTATGGACCGAGATACAGTTACCTTGCATCAACCCTAGCTCTGATTTGCGCAGGCGTATTTTTTCTGCTGCTGAGCGGACTCAATATGCTAGTGTTTATGGCCTTAGGGAAACCTCACCTCCAGCGAAATGCTGCATTAGTGAGAACACTACTACTGTTTGCAATGATTTATCCGGGAATCATATACTTCGGCGTGAATGGGGCGGCTCTTTCGATTCTAATATCTGTAATTTGCTCTCTTGGTATTCAGCTCATATATCTTGTAAATTTGCTTAAACTGGATATCTGTGATTATATTAAGAGCATGACAACAGGATTTCTAACATCTATAATTGTCGTAGTCCCAGGAATGGCAATCATTAGTCTTTCCCCTTTTGAAGGATTAATTTCGGTATCATTAGGAATAATTCTCTGCTTGGCTGCTTGGTGTATAGGATTTGCTAGATTGAGCATAGTGGAAGAAAAGAATTTTATCACCTAGTCTAAGGATAATACTCCTTGTTGCTTCACCCATAAAACATTTACCCTATCTCTAGTCCCAAGCATAACAGTGGAATTGGCTAGAGCCTCTTTCTCATGCTTTTATCGCAAACAACGAGATACAGTTTGAATGATCATTGGCGGAATATTTTTCTGACTTGATCGAGAGCCTCCAGATCAGATAACATAACGATTTTGCTTGCCCGAGGCGTTATACGAGTATTAGTACTCTTTCAGCGCCACGTCTGCGGTGCCTTTTAATATAAAGGCTCCTTACAAAATTTGAGTAAGACTGCTTTTTTATTTGAAGAAAACTAGTATCATGTAACATTGCTTGCAGACCGGCATACGTTGACCATGAATACGTCCGCAATGGTGTTGCCCAGATCTTCTTTAGGTGGAACCGTTGACCGGAAAACGGCATGTGGAGGCAACCGAACATAGGACGAGAAAAGACTGGGCATGGTGGATCAAAGGCATGATCGACGAACGCTACCCTAATGCCGTAATGGTTTGCTTGGTCCTGGACAACCCGAACACACATTGTCTTGCCTCTCTGTATGAGACATTTGAACCTAAAGAGGCGCGGCGTTTGGCAGTACGCCTTGAGATCCATTTCACGCCCAAGCATGGTAGTTGGCTCAACATGGCGGAAGTCGAACTGAGCGATTGACTGAACAGTGCCAGAATCAGCGCATTCCCGGCCTGGAAACATTGCGGAGCCATATCGCCGCATGGGAAAGCAGCAGAAACAACCATCAAGCCAAAATCCAGTGGCGATTTTCGACTAGCGATGCTCGGATAAAATTGAGAAGTCTTTATCCGAAAGTTTAAATGTTACATGGTACTAGATTGGTGTTTTAGCAATGACTCACTATCATTCGCAGTATAATACCCTTCAGGGGCAATATACGCATGGGATTGAAATCGCTTTCCTTCAAAATGCATTTCGTTACCTTCCGGTAAATTCCCTTATAATCGATATTGGTGGTGGTGGTGGGAGGATTTCTCAGTTCCTCTCGCTATTGCAGATGAGGGTGGCAGTCGTCGATATAACATTTCCCCCCCTTGGCTACATTAACTATAAGTTCAGCTCTGGCCGTGAATACCCGGTGATGATCTCTGCCGGTACCAATTGTGAGCTACCTTTCAGGGAAGGGGTATTTGACGCGGCAGTTTGCATCCAGGTGCCCGACCTAGTGGAAAATGGCTCTTCATTTTTTGGCATGATTTACCCATACCTCAAAGATGATGCACTGCTGGTGGTCACTATAACTAATAAGTATTCCTATAAGCATGTGCTAAGGATCTTGAGCGGCAGAAACATGACTTCATCCAAGAGGAAGGGTAACTCACAAACTGTTGTTTACCAATTTCCTGTAAATCAGATCATCAAGCGCGCACGGGATGCGGGATTTTCTCTTCTTAATTGCGAAGGATATAATTGGATTCCTTTCAACAAGAGTTCCAATGCCAGATTGATTCCTCACTCAATCCGGATTGAGCGCCAATTTGGTTTGTACCGTTTTTATTCCGTTAGCCCATGGGTAATTGCCTCATTTAAGAAGATTGGATTAGCTCCAGCGAGTTGTAGAACTTGATAGATTGGTATATCCCAGCGAATATTTCGATGCGATCAGCAGCATAGGAGTCATTACTCATCTCATTGACGACCATGCCGCCATGAAGGAGATTTACAGGGTATTGCGCCCCGAAGGGTACTGCGTCGTTGGTGTTTACCTGAGGCCGAGCTTTGTTGAGAGGGCCGCGGCCAAGTGTCTTGAGTTTTTTTATCCTCGACCCAGGATCAAGGACTTCGCCGGGTGGGCAGTCAGTAAAGCGATACACGCCAAAGATTCGACACCCCAACCGAAAACCGAAAACGAATATTTACAGCCGGTTCGGAGGTACTATACCGCGGAGCAACTGCGCGGCGTCTTCGATCTAGCAGGACTTGCCGTGGAAGAATTGATCACCAGAATAAACATGCCGTCGGCGCCTCTGCCCGGGCAGCACTTTCGTATTTACATCGTCCGCAGAAAAAACCGTTAGAGGGTGCTTTCAGGCAGATTGTCGACAAAGCGTCTATCCCGCCTTCCTCGATTCGTTTCCCCGATTCTTCCTTGAAATACATGTAAATTCCAGCCAGAATACCAAATTCAACCCATGTGGGAAAATCCGCAAAGAAGTATAGTGAAACCTCGCCCTTTCCATTCTCCTTTCTGGGGAGAGTGGGACAAGTGTCTTCAGAGATAAGTGTCTGGGGAAAAGTGCTTCCGGGCGCCCTTTGAGAGTTGGCCTGGTAAAATGGTTTAGTGCCAATTTGTGTTCAGGTTGTGCCCGAAAACGATGGGTTGCGCTTCCTGCACCCATCCCGAAGATGATGGGTTGCGCTTCGCTCCACCCATCCTACATTTCCACAGGTCATTCGGCGTTTATCGTGGGGTGAGTGGAGCGAGGTGGAAACCATCGGATAGATCCTGAACTCGGATAGATCCTGAACGCAAATCCGTTTAAATCATTATGGATTTGATTTGGGTCCGCATTGGATTTGATTTGGGTCCGCCGCGCCGCGCGAGACGGAGTTATATTGCGGCGGCGGCTTTGGAATACATTCCTATTTGAGAGGAAATCACTATGGAGAACAAGAAAAAACGCATCGTTAAGGCAACCAAGGCCTTTTGCGACGAGGCAGAGAACAAGGACCTGGAAATCTGTTCGTGGGAAGAAATGCCCGGATTCGACAGCTTCGTCGAAGGACGGATTACCGAAGCCGAACTGGCCGAGCAGGCCCAGGATGAAATGGCTCAGTTCGTCAAAAAATTCGAAAAATATACGGTGATTCAGAGAGACGTTTCGACCGTGGATGAAAAGAAGGAAGCCAAGCTGAAGAAAGCAAAGGTCGCCAACAAGATTTACAGGAAGGCCTGTGCCGAAACCGGAAAGAGCCTCTGCTTTTTCAACAATTTTACTTCCTGGCAGGAATTTGTCGAAGGCAGGATCGGAGACGGCGAGCTTTACGACAAAGCCAGGGAAGAAATCGAAAAGCTCGCCCAAACGTCCTGAAAGCAGTCGTACCGATTCGTGGATTAGTCTGAAATGAGGATTAGTCGGCAATGAGGTTGGTCTGAATGAGGGTTGGTCGGAAATATGGCTGTAATGATTCCGGACTACACGACGGAGTTCACCACCAGGGGCGAGCGCCGGTTCTATGAGTTCCTTGCGGCCTGATCATATAATTGATGCGAACCGGATCTTCTTCCGCGACGATCCGCGCCTGAGTTCGGATATTTGCAGCGACGGCACGGGCAGGTGTTTCCACCGGAAGCTCTCGGAAATGTTTCCTCCCAGGTTCCGGTTCCAGTTGAGCGGGACGGAATACAACTGCGGCAGAGGGACGGAAACCGCCCCATGAAATCAGAGGAATTTCCATTCCGGAACTCATTATCGAAAACCTGGAATCCAGGGCATCGTCTCCAACTGGGTGGCGGAAGACTACAGGTCGAAGCGCTCCTTTGACATAACCACGGAGCGGGTCTGCGTATCCAACATCTCCAGCGCCAAGGGGCTTGACTGGGCCTGCGTCTTTTTGCTCGGATTCGATGAACTGGAGCCGGACGACCTGTCCGCCGGCCAGGTCCGCAAGCTCGTATATGTCGCCCTTACCCGTGCCCGGCACCGGCTTTTTGTTCCATATGCTAAAAAGAACTGGTTGATCGACCGGATCACCACTTGCCTTCAATGATACTAAGAGGGCAATAGGGCAATATTGTTGCTTTAAGTAGGTTGGCCTGCTTCGCCAAGGGCCGGTTCCAGATTCCCGCTGCCTCGTTTCGTCACCTCTGCGGAAGCCGGGGTCCAGAAAAATTCTGTCTGAACTGGATTCCGTTTTTCGTCGGAATGAGGACGGTCACGTTCTATCGCCGGCAGGCTGCTTAAAGCAACAGCATTGGCTCAGAGGGGTGGGATGCACCACGCCGGAATGAGGTCTCGGCGCTTCATGCCGCGCAAATTACCTGATCATCTGAACCTCTGATCATCTTACACTGTTTTTATTATTGATTCCCCCGAGGAGATGTATATACTATGTATCAATACTGTATTCTTTATCCGTCGGATTAAAAAGGAGAAAAACACCCCATGAAGGCGCAATTGAAGAAATGGGGAAACAGTCTCGCGCTTCGAGTCCCAACCGGGCTTTTGACAGAACTCAATTTGTCTGAAAATTCGATTGTGGATCTCAGGATCGAGAATGGGAGGCTCATTATCGCTCCCATGCAAAAGAGGAAATGGAAATACTCGCTCGAGGACCTGTTAGCGGGCATCAACGAAGAGAACATTCACCCCGAAACCGACTGGGGGAGCGCTGTTGGAGAAGAGCTGTGGTGATCAAAAAACTTTTTTTCCCAAAGCGTGGCGATGTTATCATGATCGATCTCGATCCAGTGAAGGGTCACGAGCAGGGCGGACGGCGACCGGCCCTTGTATTGTCCGCGGATGATTATAACCGGGTCGTCGGGCTCGCTATCGTTGTCCCGATCACCATGAGGGCGAAGGGCTACCCCTTCGAGGTGCGGATACCGCAAAGCTTCAAGGTGAAAGGAACGGTCCTTGCCGACCATATAAAATGTATTGACTGGCGCGGAAGGAACGCAGAGCATTTTGACACCCTGTCCGCCGAAATTCTTGAAGATGTCGAAGAAAAGCTTGGGCCATTGATTTTTCCGTAGGCGCCAATCATCAGACACGTGGCAATACTGTTATAGACTTATTATAACTTCCCGATAAGAAACATCGTCCCTTCCAACAAGAGAACCTTTGCTATTGCAGTCACCATTTCTCTATCCTTAATCCCGGTCGAGGGAGCCGAAATTGCAGTTAAAGCTTGAGGAGTGATATGGCCACTGGCGTCGGAGAAAACGTTGAGGATTCTGTCATCTCCAACTGTTTCCGTTTGCCAACTTTTCTCCTGAACACTCTGAAAATCCCAAAACATTCAATTCCCCCGTGATCACCGATTTTTTCGCAAAACTATAGAACCATCGGGGCAAACCGGAGAACAGGGCTTATATTCCTTTTGATGGATGCAGAGGGATTCATGCGTAATGATATTCGTAGCGTATGGATAGTATTAACTTGGATAGTTAAAACTTGCCGGCCGGCCGGCGACGTTCAGGTAAGGCATGCTCTTCCGGAATTCCGCTCCGATCCGCAAACTTAAATCGGCCCTGCCGGTTGTCTTCTTCGGCCTTCTGGCGCTATATGCCGTCTGGCCCTGGTTGCCGCTGTCAGCGCGCGGCACGCCGCCCCGCACTATCGTTCTGTACGGATTCAGCATCCTGGGCGACGTGATCAACGACGGCATTTTCCCGGCGTTCCATGAGGAATGGAAGGAAAGGACCGGCGAGAACCTGGAACTGATCAGCGCTTTTGCCGGCTCGGGCACCATTACCAATCAGCTCATCATGGGGGTGCCCGCTCAACTGGTGTTGCTTTCCCTCGAACTTGACGCC
>Ga0351903_1053_pt1 | contig 31378 bp, 32 predicted proteins | sample BONcelHT113001D6_FD_206874 | JGI IMG/M metagenome (GOLD analysis project Ga0351903, IMG submission 206874) | Enriched cells from coal bed in the Powder River Basin, Montana, United States - BONCAT cells T11 rep1 HSBNCT.T11.300.1.D6 ... | reverse complement strand
GAACAGGCACAATATCTGATGAGATTGAATCAATTCTCTGGGCTACCAGACATGGTGCACGTATCATCAGTTGTTCATATGGAGGAACCACCTATAGCAGAGCTGAATATGATGTAATGAAAGAATCTGATGCCCTCTTCATCTGTGCAGCAGGAAACCACGGAAAAAATACAGATGTAGAACGATATTATCCTTCCAGTCTTGATCTCCCAAATATTATCGCTGTCACAGCAACAGATGCTGCAGACAACCTTGCGTCATTCTCAAACTATGGGAACACCACAGTTGACCTGGCTGCACCCGGGGTTGAGATCTACAGTACCAAACATAACCTCTACCAGCCAGAGCCGCTCTGGACTGACCCATTTGACAGTTTTCAGAACTGGACACCTCATGGGAACTGGACACTTGATTATTCACAGTTCGTATCACCAGATACAAGTGCCATTGCCTATGTAAATCAGTCATCTGACGATTCTCATATTCCTGCTATCCTTACACTTGCATCTCCTCTGAAGGTGAGTGATATAGGAGATCCTGTTCTTTCTTATCAGTGGAGTATGGTGGGATCGAATTATAGTTTTATGATTGAAGGTTCTGATAACGGAATAACATGGACACCCCTTGAGTATGGAAGAGGAACGTTTGTTATCGCACCATTTATGAAACGAGAATGTAAGATTCCTGTTGATTTAAGAGGTGGGTACCTGTTTCTCAGGATTGTTGCGGATGGAGAGTTCTGTCTCCTGGGCCTGGACGATATCACCCTCTCGGATGGATATGGAGATCTTATTGAGGAGCGCTGGGGATATATGGATGGAACCTCAATGGCCTGTCCATATGTAAGTGGTGCCGTCGCTCTGCTTGCCTCAGCATCCCCTGATTCATCACTGGAAGATGTTGCCAGGACCATCCTGAGAACCACAGACCCCCTTCCCACTCTAACAGGAAAGACCGTGACCGGAGGAAAATTAAACCTGACCGCTGCACTACAACGCATCACCGGTGGAAGTGAATATCATATCCGGCTCAATCCGGGATGGAACCATGTATCGGTCCCTTATCGGCTAATACCCGGTGATGATTCTGCAGAAGATGTCTTTGGGTCCCTGAAAAATGTATCAGGTCACTCACTCTACCGGTATGAGTCAGGAGACTGGGTTGCTGTCCGGCCACAAGAGCGTGTCTCTCCCCTTACCTCCTACTGGGTATTTACCGAGATTCAATCTTCCCTCCCTCTTATGGTCGATCCCGACCAGTCCATAAAACTCTCCAGAGACCTGACAACCGGATGGAATGGAATCGGTATTATTGAAGACAAAGGAATACCTGCACGGGATGCACTAAAATCACTTACTGATATCTGGACTTATATAATTGGCTTTAATACAACCACCCAGAAATCCGACGAGCCGATAATAAGAGGAGGAACAGGAGAACAGAATGATACAAGGCTGATATGGCCGTATCAGGGATACTGGATTTACATGACCCGGAGTGGCACGTTTGAAAATGGCGCCGAATCAGATAACAATGAAAAAGATGAGGTCGGACCAGTATGGCCACAACCACTCAGATGACCCGCTCAATACGATCCATCGCCTGTGAAAGCGTATCCATAGACGCTGCATAGCTCATTCGGAGCCACCCGGGAGTGTTAAAAGCAACACCTGGCGTGACTGCTACATGGGCTTCTTCAAGCCATCGGGCAGCAATGGCTGCATCATCGCCATCAACCTGGATATAAGCGTAAAAGGCTCCATCAGCGGGAGCATAACTCATACCCATATCCATCAGACGGTTCAGAACAAACTGGCGCCTTTGTTCAAACTCTAAACGCATCTCTTCAATACATTGCTGAGGTCCACACAGAGCAGCAACCCCCCCATACATCGCAAAGGTTGTCGGATGACTGATGGTATGCTGCTGAACCCGGTTCATATATCCGATAATCTCTTTTGGAGCCACAGCATACCCAAGTCGCCAGCCGGTCATTGCATATGCTTTTGAGAACCCGTTTACCGTGATGGTTCGCTCTGCCATCCCTGGGAACATACCAAGGGAGAAATGGATCTGCCCATATACCAGTTTTTCATAGATCTCATCAGATAATGCAATGAGATCATGATCCTTGCAGATGTCAGAAATTAATCGGAGTGATTCCCGGTTAAGTACCGAACCTGAAGGGTTGGATGGACTGTTGATGATTATCATCCTGGTTTGCGGGGTGATTGTTTCAAGAATGGTGTCATCAACCTGGAATGTCTTCTGATTGAGAGGATGATGAACAGGAACCCCGCCAGCGATCTGGATGCATGGTTCATAGCTGACCCATGAAGGATCCAAAATTACCGCTTCATCACCGGCACTCAGTACCGCTTCACATGCCTCATAGATGGCATCTTTGGCCCCACAGGTGACAATTACTTCATCAGGAGTGCAGGAAAACCCGTTTTCAGCTTCAATCTTTGCAGAAATTGCTGAAAGTAACGAGGGTATACCTTTTCCCGGGGCATAATGAGTCTCACCACGGTTAAGTGCATCAATACAGGCTGCAGTTATGTGAGCAGGAGTAGGGAAGTCAGGCTCTCCGATTGAGAGACTGATGACATCTATCCCTGCTGCCTGCATCTTCCTGGCTTTGTCAGTAATCTCAATCGTTGCTGATGGTGCAATGGCAGCAAGCTTAGATGAGAGAGGTCTCATGCCAATCGCTGCACGAGTTTGATAGCAGACTCGACTGCACGCTTTCCGTATTCAACCCGGTCCGCAGCCTCAAGTCTGGTCATCCCAGGCCCTGATATTCCAAGGGTAACCGGCTTTTCAAACTCAAGAGAAAGATCGATAATTTTACGGGCTGCATGCTGGACGACAATTTCATCATGCTGGGTAGCTCCCTCAATTACACACCCGATAGTGACAACTGCATCAACATCCTTCTCTTTAAGCATCTTCTTAATCGCAAGTGGCATATCATATGCACCTGGAACATAGAAACGCTCTACAACCTCAGCGCCAAGGAATTTTGCATGTTCCTCTGCTTCGATCTCCATCATATACGTGATGTCACGGTTGAACTCCGCGACGATAAATCCCAGTTTTATTGCCATACTATTCTCCTGGTATCGCTAACGCTGACGGGCTGCTCCTGCATCAGAGAACCCCTGCCTTTGACCTGATCCGGCTTGACGCTCTAGTGTCCCAGGCCGCATCAGTTTGATCACATTCACCGCATGTTCACGTGCCCGCTGCTCAGCCAACCAGGCAAGTTCAGCATCATCAGCTGCTTCATCTTCATGAACAAAAACCTCGATGATATGTTTGTTCGTCATTAGCTGACACTGAATCAGGCCGGTTGAAGCCTCATGTGCACACATCCGGTCTTTCTCTTTTCCACCTGGCATCCCAAGTGCCATGCAGATATCGCACCGGTACTCTTCAAAGAGCTTTTTGCATGCTACGGGAAGATCTTTTACACCTGGCACGGTATACCGTTCAATAACAACACTTGCGTGTTTTTTCAGTTCATCGATCGCGAACATTCCCATATTAACCCTGGCAAAGGTTGTGTCCGCGATACCGATTTTCATCCCAGAACCTCAGCCGCTGCCATCACGCCTGACGTTGCAGGTTTAAGCCCTGACTTATGAAGGGCATATTCAGTTGCTGCAAGAGTTGCAAGAAGTTCAGGTGCACTGACCGCTCCCATGTGACCAATTCTAAAGATAACATCCTTCAGGTGATCCTGTCCACCTGCAATCTGGATGCCAAGTCGTTTTACATGACCTCGAAACTCCTTGTCATTTGATCCGGCAGGAATCTTTGCAGCAGTCACCGTATTTGAGAACTGATGGATGGCATCAGTCTTTGGGAACATTTCTACACCCCAGGCAGATATTGCAGCCCGTACAGCCTGAGCCATCCGGTGGTGGCGTGCAATCCGCTTGTCAATACCTTCCTCTTCTATTATCAGACAGGCTTCCCGGAGCGCAAGGAAGACAGGGACTGCAGGAGTATACGGAGTCTCCATCGGACTTTTTGCTGCGTTCTTCTGATATGCCGGGAGATCAAGATAGAACGGCGGATTTGCTACTGCGCGTTCCCATGCCCGTGCAGACACCGAGACTGCAGCAAGTCCTGCAGGTGCTGCCAGACACTTCTGTGAGCCGACAATGGCAACATCAACGCCCCATTCATCTGCCTTTACATTGTCACCCCCTATTGAGGTAACCCCGTCCATCACAAAGAGTGCATCATATTTTCTACAGATTTTTCCAACATCGGCTCCGGGATTCAGAATGCCAGCTGAAGTCTCATTATGAACCATGGTAACAACTTCGCAGCCATTATCAAGCTCAGCCTTCAGAGTTTCAAGATCAAGCGGAGTCCCCCATTCAGACTCTATAGGCACCGCCTGCCCATACCTCTCACCAATCTTAAAGAGCCGCTCACCAAACTTACCATTGATGAGGTGGGCCATCTTTTTGCCTTTCCCAAAGTTGGCAACTGCAGCCTCCATTCCGGCAGTTCCGGATCCTGATATAACCACGAGATCATTGGTTGTCCCAAAACAACTGCGCAGAACACGAACAATATCAGTATAAGCGCTGCCAAATTCAGCGCCCCGGTGATTTATTGCCTGCCGGGCCATCACTGAGCGCACCCGTTCAGGGAGCGGAACCGGGCCTGGTAGCATCAGGAGAGTCTCATCTTCCATACAATCAGATTATACTTATACCACTACTGCCTGATTATATCTTGGAAGAATATGGTTGATGTAAGCATCATCTGCGGATCCACCTCTGATGTTGAGGTTGCACGAAGTGCATGGACAATCCTTGAGGAGCACGGGGTATCGTTTGATTATCAGGTCATATCTGCCCACCGCGATCCTGACCGGCTGGATGCCCACCTGGAGACATGTGATGCCAGAGTCTTCATATGTATTGCTGGGCTCTCAGCAGCTCTTCCCGGTGTAGTTGCATCAAAGACAAAGCGACCAGTCATCGGAGTGCCGGTTTCAGGAAAACTCATGGGGGGGCTTGATGCTCTCCTCTCAATAGTTCAGATGCCAAAAGGAGTGCCGGTAGCCTGCGTAGGCCTTGATAACGGACAAAATGCATCACTTCTGGCGATCCGAATGCTATCCTTAAGGGATGACTGATTGTTGGTTTTTCCATCATCAAAAAAAAGATAACAAATTTTTTTGCCCACTAATGTAACTGGTAATATCAGACACTGCCCGGAAATATTAGTAATAAACAAACTCCGGCCTTTGGAAGGAACGCGATTCAATGATTACCATCCTGCTTGTTGATGATCAGGAAGTACTGCTTGATATTACACGCTTATTTCTGGAAAAAGGGGGAGATATCGTTGTTGATACGGCATTGTCTGCACAGCAAGCCCTCTCGATGCTCAAAACAAAGAAATACGATGCTATTGTTTCAGATTACGAAATGCCTGCGATGGACGGGATTGAATTTTTAAAGACCATCAAAAAAGCAGGTATCGAAAAACCATTCATCATCTTTACCGGAAGAAGCAGAGAGGAAGTTGTCATCAAAGCACTTAATTCAGGTGCTGATTTCTACCTGCAGAAAGGATCTGAACCTAAGGTCCAGTTTGCTGAATTAAAAAATATGATCAGGCAGGCAGTCATGCGCAAGAGGGTTGAAGAGGCATTACTGCAGTCAGAGACAAATTATCGTAACTTAGTCGAGTCAACAGAAGATTCTATCTATATGGTCGATAGAAACGGTCGATATCTGTTCATGAACTCACACCATAAAAACCGGCTTGCTATCCCAAACTGCGATTACACCACAATGACCTATGATGAACTCCATTCTCCTGAAGATTCAGAGAGGTTTTTATCACTTGTCAGGGAAGTCATCAGGACAAGCAGACCTTTGCAGGATGAATACAATCGTGATTCCAAATGGTTTATCAGGACGATGAGTCCGGTAAAAAACGCTATCATTGAGATGACGATAGCTGTCACGGTTGTATCCACTGAAATAACCAAAACCAAACGTCTCGAGAGAGCACTCGCAAATCTTGAGGCACAATACCGGGTATTGGTTGAGTCAACCCATGATTCTATATATACCGTGGATCGGGAATGCCGGTATTTGTACATGAATTCCCATCACAAAGAGCGGCTTGGTATCTGCGATGATAAGTATCAGGGCAGGCTATATCATGAGTACCATAATAATGAAGCAACCGGCCGGTTCGTTACTGCAGTAAAATCAGTTTTTGAGACACAAAAACCATGTAAAGACAGATATATCCAAGGAAACCGTCAGTTTGTCAGAACATTCAGTCCGGTCAGGGATGAAAGTTCCGGAGAGATTACTGCAGTAGTTGTTATCTCAATTGATCCGGCTGATCGTTAATAATCTTGCCATAAAGGGGTTAATTAGTGGTTTTTTCTATGGTTTGTGCAGTTATGAAGTTTGATATATAAGCATTGATCTCCATTGTAAGAACATAGGTACTCATATAATACAGGAAGAAAAAAATCAGGTGAGCAGGCACTCTTCATATTCTGTTTATGTTCTGAATAAAAACAATCTATTTCTCGTTTGAATATACCCAATATTCTATCCGCGAAAGGCCACCCATATTGGGATGAAATAGTGACCAAATCGGTCCTTCCAGATATGCTGCAACCGGTTGCAACTATTATTACAGACTTATTTTTAAATTCTGATTACCCATGTGCGATAATTTTTATAAGTCCCCCCAGTGTTCAGATCAGCTGCAACTGCCCCGAATCTTCAGAACCGGAAAATACTTTCACATACAATGTTGAAATTGGATTATTGAAAGAAATTTAACCTGGAATTTGTTTCAACCGGATTATTCTGGTTTTCTCCCCGGTCCTTATCTGCTGTTTCATACAACATGAGTATGTAACAGGGAGTCCTGCAGGGCGGGCATCTCTCACCTTACCCTGGCGAAGATCCCCCCCGAGTCTTCTTACCGGATGTGATACTCAGGTATCGTTGTGCGTTCATGAAATGTCCTCCTACAAATCATTTCACTTATCCGGTCAGAAACCATCCGGCTGATCCCCGGAGACTTCCTCTCTCTAGTAAGAAAAACACTACAGTTCTACAAATGTGAATTCATGGCTGCAGATTGCAGCCGGTTTTCTCCTACATAATACTTCTACACTTCTATTCTTCTCTCAAACAATTAACATATTTAGCGTTAAGTTAGATTCTGACAAATTTGCCGTCTGAATCGTCTTACCCGAATTCCTCTTCGTATGTATCGGATTTATATCCTTCGAATCAAACTGATAGATCACAGGACACTGACGAAGAAAGGAGGAAAAACCCATGTCAAAAATGGATCCGGTTGTACACTTCGAAATGCCTTATGAAAATAGTGAGCGCCTGAAGAAGTTTTATTCCCAGGCATTTGGCTGGCAGATGCTCCAGTTTGGAAAAGAAATGGGTGAATATGTTGTGGCAACGACGATGGAGACTGACGAAAACCAGATGCCTCTAAAACCCGGTGCCATTAGCGGAGGTTTTTATCCGAATGGTCCGGAAATGCCTCAGTACCCATCAGTTGTTATTGCAGTTGAAGATCTCAAAGAGGCAATGAAGAAGGTTACTGATGCCGGTGGAAAAATTCAAGGAGAGCCTATGGTAATTCCGGGCATCGGAATGTATGTATCAATTACTGATTCAGAGGGGAATCGGGTAGGTGTCCTTCAACCAGATACTATGTAAAACATTTTTTATATGAGTATCAGAGGATACAAACATGAGATATGAAAATCCAATTGAATTGACAAAGGAGAGAAAAGACCTCATGATTTCAGAGATCAAGAACTTTTTTTCCAAAGAAAGAGAGGAAATAATCGGAGAACTGGCTGCGGGTCTGATTCTGGATTTTATACTGGAGAAAATTGCACCGGAGTTTTATAACCAGGGTGTATACGATGCACACAAGTATATGGAAGAGGCAGCTGAAGATCTGCTGGTAATCCTAAAATAATTACATCGAAATTATTATCCTGATATTTATAGAAAAATATTTTGAGACGGGAAGCGCTAGTACGAATAGTTAATCGCTATTAAAAACTCCAATGGCGCCCAATGGGAGCCCCAGATAGAACAGATGAAAAAAAGTTTTTCATGCAAAAAGGGAATTTACCATTATGAATCTGAACAATTTCACCCTTAAATCACAGGAAGCCGTACAAAAGGCTATGGAAATTGCATCGGGTAAACAGAATCAGGCCATCGAGACATCGCATATACTCAAGGGGATGCTTATGGTTGACGAGAATGTCATTCCATATCTGCTCAAGAAACTGAATGTGAACCTTGATCTCTTCACGCAAACTCTTGACAGGGTCCTCGATTCATATCCCCAGGTGAGTGGCAATGAGCAATACCTTTCTAAAGATGCGACAAAAGTCCTGCAGAAAGCCACTTCATTATCCCAGGAATTTAAGGATGAATTTGTCTCCATTGAACATCTACTCCTGGGGATTCTTTCAGTGAATGATAACACGTCACGGCTGTTGAAAGAAAACGGGGTTACAGAAAAAGATCTGAAAACAGCCATCAGGCAGCTTCGGAAAGGTTCATCCGTAACCAGCCAGACCGCTGAAGAGACCTATAACTCCCTGAATTTATATGCACGGAATCTTAATGATCTTGCCAGCGGGGGAAAACTTGATCCAGTGATCGGTCGTGACGAAGAGATCCGCAGGGTTCTGCAGATCCTCTCCCGGAGAACAAAAAATAACCCAATCCTCATTGGCGAACCGGGCGTTGGAAAAACTGCCATTGCTGAAGGTATCGCCCACCGGATCATCGATGGAGATGTTCCTGATAACCTGAAAACCAGACAACTCTTCTCCCTCGATATGAGTGCCCTTATTGCCGGTGCTAAATTCAAAGGAGAATTTGAAGAGCGGCTAAAAAGTGTGGTTAAAGAAGTGGTATCTGCAGAAGGGGACATAATCCTTTTCATTGACGAGATTCACACGCTGGTCGGGGCCGGCGCCAGCGAAGGTGCAATGGACGCCGCAAACATCCTGAAACCTGCCCTTTCACGGGGGGAACTGCATGTCATCGGTGCAACGACCCTGAAGGAATACCAGAAATATTTTGAAAAAGATAAAGCGCTTGAACGAAGGTTCCAGCCCGTGATGGTGAATGAACCAGATACGCTGGATGCCATTTCAATCCTCCGTGGAATTAAAGAGAAATACGAAACTCATCATCACGTACGAATTAAGGATGAGGCAATTATTGCTGCTGTTGAGCTTTCACAGCGTTATATCTCTGACCGGTTCCTTCCTGACAAGGCTATAGACCTGATTGATGAGGCAGCATCAAAACTCCGCCTCGAGATCAACTCGGTTCCTGAAGAACTGGAGATGATTGAACGGAGGATCCGCCAGCTTGAGATCGAACGGGAAGCTATCAGACGCGAGAAGGATACGGAAAAACTGAAGAACCTCAATGAAGAGATTGGGAATCTTACTGAGGAGAGAAACCGACTCAAGGCAAAGTGGCAGTCTGAGAAAGATGTTGTTGAACAGATCCAATCACGAAAAAATGAGATCGAGATCCTGAAATTCGAGGCAGAGAGTGCCAATCGCAGCGGTGATCTTGGAAAAGTGGCTGAAATCCGCTACGGCCATATCCCGGAGATGGAAAAGGTCATTGAAGAACTGAAAGGAAAACTGACGGTACTCCAAAACGATTCCCCGATGGTGAACGAGGAGGTGGATGCAGAAGAGATTGCCGAAGTAGTCTCACGCTGGACCGGAATTCCGGTGAGCAGAATGCTGCAGAGTGAGAAACAAAAACTTCTGAGTCTTGAAACCGAGCTCCACAAACGTGTCGTAGGCCAGGATGAAGCAATCGGGGCAGTTTCCGATGCAATTCGACGGAGCCGTGCCGGCCTTCAGGACACAAAACGTCCCATCGGCTCGTTCATCTTCCTGGGAACAACCGGGGTAGGAAAGACAGAACTGGCAAAAGCTCTGGCAGAATTCCTGTTCAACAATGAGAACAGTATGGTCAGAATCGATATGTCAGAATATCAGGAGCGGCATACCGTTTCACGGCTGGTCGGAGCGCCCCCAGGTTATATAGGATACGAAGAAAGCGGGCAGCTGACAGAAGCGGTCCGGAGAAAACCTTATTCTGTAGTGCTCCTGGATGAGATCGAAAAAGCCCACCCTGATGTCTTTAATATTTTGTTGCAGGTTCTCGATGATGGCCGGTTGACAGACAATAAGGGACGGACAGTGGATTTTAAGAATACCATCATCATCATGACCTCAAATATCGGGTCACATATCATCCAGGAAAATCTGGAGCATGTCACTGACACAAACCGGGATGAGGTATTTGACCGGACCCGTGAACAGGTATTTGAACTGCTTAAGAAGACCATTCGGCCTGAATTCCTCAACCGCATCGATGAGGTTATCATGTTCAAACCGCTCACCAGGGATGAGATCGGGACGGTGGTAACACTTCAACTAGGAAGCATCCAGAAAATGCTTGAGAAGAACGATATCCGACTCAAGGCTACCGAGGGTGCTATCAGATTTATTGCTACCCGGGGTTTTGATCCGCAATTCGGAGCCCGGCCGATTAAACGAGTGATCCAGAAGAACCTACTCAATGAATTGTCAAAAATGATTCTGGAAGGAAACGTGAATAAAGACACAGAGATCCTGGTTGATGAGAGCGAAGGAAAACTAGTTTTTAGTAATACCTGAAAAATGGGATGATTTGAGAATTTAAACCCGGGGAAATCTTCCCCCTGGGCTTATCTCAATTGGAAGAGATAAATTGGTTGGATCTAATCACCCTGAATTTTTACCACCAACACCGGCGGCAGTCTTATAGATCACGTGACAACACGGAGAACAGAGGAGTGCACTCTATCCGGCAGTCTGGTAACTAATATCGATTATCTAACCTGAAGCCCTTTCCGGCGGTTCCACTAACCGGATTATTAAAAAAAGAGATATTATCTGATGAGTTAGTAACGGCGTGCGCCGCTACCGCTACCGCCACCACCATAGCCGCCGCGGTCAAACTCACGGCGTGGCTGCATGGGGCGTGCTTCATCAATGCGGAGTGTACGGCCTTCAAAGACAGTCTGATTCAGGTCGTCCATTGCTGCCTGGGCCTCTTCTGAGGTACCCATCTCAACAAATCCAAATCCTTTCTGCTCGATAACCTTGGCGCTTACAACATCACCATACTTGGAGAATAAATCCCTGAGCTGGGCTTCATTTACGGAATACGTCAGATTACCGACGTAAAGTCTCTTTCCTTCCATAGCAAATCACGTAACTTTTTTACATACGCAAAAGGCAGCCTCAGATCAGGGATCAGAATGATGCCCAAGGACTGGTTAACATAGGGATTCAGAAACAATCCACCGCAGGCAGAAGGTACTTGAAGCATCTATATTACAGGACTACCATGCGTCTGCAGAAAGATATAGGTATCATCATGTAAAAAATTTTCCTGTCCCGTCCACCCACCAGACCCCTCAGTCAATCCTGGACATTACGAGTACCAAAGATCTCCCGCACCATCTTCACTGCACACAGATCACCACACATAGAGCAGGTCTCCCGGTTTCCATCTCTTTCATGTATCTTTTTCGCACTATCCGCAAAGAGAGAGAGACTAAACTGGCGTTCCCAGTCCAGATCCTGTCTCGCTTTTCCCATATCCCTCTCACGTTCATACGCACCGGTATTTCCCTGCACCAGATCCCCGACATGAGCTGCAAGGAGACAGGCACGGGTTCCTTCGATGATGTCTGAGGTTCGGGGGAGTCCGAGATGCTCACTGGGAGAGACCATACACAAAAAGTTTGCACCATGCTGACAGGCGACAGCGCCACCGATGGCCCCGGTGACATGATCATATCCTGCGGCAATATCAGTGACCAGTGGGCCAAGCAGGTAAAGCGGCGCCTGTCCGGTAAGCTCTTTGATCATCCTGACATTGTATCCAATCTGATCAAGGGGCATATGACCAGGCCCTTCAATCATCCGTTGTACTCCGGCTTCATGCGCACGCCGGGAAAGCCGTCCGAGATTGAGATATTCAACTGTCTTTGCTTCCCGCATCGCATCCTCATGACACCCAGGCCGCATCCCATCCCCAAGACTTGCAACAACTTCATATTCAGCAAGAATCTCAAGAAGGTAATCATATTCTGACCAAAGTGGATTTTCTTCCTCGCGCGAGACCATCATGGCAGTATGAAATGAACCTCCCCGGGACACAACACCCATGGTGCGGGGATCATCACGAAGGCTCTGAACCACCTCCCGGTTCACCCCGCAGTGAAGGGTCAGAAAGTCTACTCCTTGTTTGCAGTGTTCCCGGATAACAGTAAAGAGGAGATCTGCATCAAGATCAGCGACATTTCCGGCCCGTCTGACTGCCTCATAGATAGGGACGGTTCCAACCGGAACAGGAAAAGAGAGTATTATTCTTCTGATAGCAGGCAGATCGCCACCGGTTGAGAGATCCATCAGACAGTGAGCACCTGCGTTTAGCGCGGCTGCAGCTTTCTCCCCTTCCATTACAGGATCACAGAGATCCTGGGAAGTGCCGACATTGACATTCACTTTCACCCGGCATCCTTCACCAATAGGGCAGACAGACCTGCTTCGGGCAGGATTCGCGGGAATCACCACCTTTCCTGCTCGTATCTGCCGCTCTAACCGATCCCTGTCAATACCTTCTGCTATCGCAGCCTGAGAAATTATATTGGGATCAACACTATAGTCCCGGGAAGTTACCATATCATACTTGTTGTACGGGAGGGAATATCATAGTCACATGACCGTCAAGCTCATCCCTGGCAAAGGGATGTATGCCAATGCATACATCGCAAAGGGAACCATCCTGATTGATGCCGGAGTAACTCCCATGGCAGTTGAAGCCTTTCGAAATACCATCCGGTATATCGTCCTCACCCATTGCCACTTTGATCACACTGCATATCTGGCTGCAATCGTTAAGATGACCGGAGCAAAAGTCTGCATCCATTCTGATGATGCAGACGGACTAAAAAATGACAGCCAAAGTCTCTCTATGCATTTTGGAGCCCATTCACCCGGTATAATTCCGGACATGCTCTTAAAAGACGGAGATAGTATTGAGGGATACCAGGTTATTCACACACCCGGTCATACTCCGGGAAGTATCTGTCTGTTTGATCCTGATACCAAAGACCTCATATCAGGAGATACCGTCTTTGCTGACGGGGCATTTGGCAGGTACGACTTCCCCGGTGGAAGTAAAGAAATTCTGGAAAAATCGCTGGACCGGATTGCAGAACTCAGGGTTACCGGGCTCTATCCCGGACACGGGATTCCGGCAAGGGAATATGGAGAACGGCACATACGGGCAGCGCAGACTCTGATTCGATCCGGATACCTGTAAAGGATGCAACCTGGCATTTACATCCTTCTCCTTTCTGCAAAATCGGCAGAGTTGCAGGTGGGCGCTCTTGGAATACTGCCCTTTTCAGAGGGGTATTATGCCTATGTCGGATCAGCTCTCGGCCCTGGCGGGCTGGCCCGGGTATCACGCCACATTAAAGTCGCGAGGAACAAAGACCGGGCCCCCAGGTGGCATATCGATTATCTTCTCATGGATAAGCGGTTCACCCTGACCAGAGTGTATTGTATTCATACCGCTGACCGGCTTGAATGTCTCCTGGCAAAAGCCATTCCTCTTCCATACATCCCCCATTTCGGGTCTTCTGACTGCTTGTGTGTATCACACCTTTTTATTTCATCACAAGATCCAGACGCGCTTATCAGGAAGGCATGCAGGAGTCTTGGAAGAGATACAATAATTCATTCAATCAGATAAGCCAGATACCACCTGAGGCCTTCCGGTAATATCTAATATTTTTGGAATCAGATAACCTCACACGATAACCAGTGACCGGTTGTGTCCGGCAAGGGAGAATGTAAAATGATTAAGGTAGCAATCAACGGATATGGAACCATCGGCAAACGGGTTGCTGATGCAGTTGCAGCGCAAAAGGATATGGAAATCGTCGGGGTCTCAAAAACCCGCCCGACCGCAGAGGCGCTGATAGCAGTTCAGAGAGGATACCCCCTGTTTATCGCTGATATTGCTCACAAAGAATCCTTTGAAAAAACCGGTATTAAGGTTGCAGGATCCATTGAAGAGATGATTCAGAAAGCAGATGTCATCGTTGATGCAACACCCGGAGGGGTGGGTGTGTCTAACAAAGCCCTCTATGAAAAATATGGGAAGAAAGCAATCTGGCAGGGTGGAGAAAAACATGAAATCGCCGGATTTTCCTTCAACGCTCATGCCAATTATAAAGAGGCAGTTGGGAAACAATTTGTCAGAGTTGTCTCCTGTAACACCACCGGACTATGCAGAATCATAAAAGCAATTGATGACAATCTCGGTGTTTTGAAAGTCAGAGCAGTGATGGTTCGCCGGGGGGCAGATCCCCATGTTGTCAAGAAGGGACCTATCGATGCGGTTGTTCTTGATCCACCAACAATTCCCAGTCATCATGGACCTGATGTAAATACGGTCCTGCCACATATCGACATTGTCACCATGGCAATGATAGTGCCGACAACCCAGATGCATATGCATGCGATTCAGATGGAATTGAAAAAGGATACGACCCGTGATGAGGTGCTGGCAATTATGAAGGCTCACTCACGGATTGGACTTGTTCAGGGCTCTACCGGAATTAAAAGCACTGCTGAACTGAAGGAGTTTGTAATGGACCTTGGCAGACCGCGCTCTGATCTCTGGGAGAACGGAATATTTGAGGCATCTGTCGCAGTGGTGGGTAAGGATCTCTACTTCTTCCAGGCCATCCATCAGGAGGCAGATGTTGTTATCGAAAACGTGGATGCAATCCGGGCGATGGTTGGAAGTGTCACTGATCCTGCAGTCTCAATAACGATGACGAACGAATCGCTTGATTTTGTCGCCATCTGACCGGCTAACCCAATCATTAACTCTTTTCAGCACTAACGTGTGGTGAATGGATCCATACTCCCTAGCGGTACGCAACACGGTAGAGGTCGTCACGGAGGAAGAACTGCGTGGACTGCTCGCAAAACCGGGCAGGAAGGTCTATGCCGGTTACGAGCCGAGCGGTGAGATACACCTCGGCCACCTGGTTACGATCAACAAGCTGATCGATCTCCGCGATGCAGGCCTTGAGGTGATAGTTCTCCTTGCAGATCTTCACGCATTCCTGAACCGGAAAGGTACCATGGAAGAAGTCAGAAAAATGGCTGACTACAACCGCCGGTGCTTTGAAGGACTCGGTCTTACTGATGTAACCTATGTACTAGGTTCAGATGTGCAGCTGAGCCGCGAATACCAGATCTTAGTTCATGAGCTTTCCCAGCAGATAACCCTGAACCGGGCAACCCGAAGTATGGACGAGGTCGGAAGGCAGATGGATAATCCGACTGTCTCCCAGATGGTCTATCCTATCATGCAGATGGCAGATATTGCAATTCTTGGGGTTGATGCCGCTGTCGGAGGCATAGATCAGCGTAAGATCCATATGCTTGCCAGGGAATATCTTCCTGGAAAAGGCTACCAGGCTCCGGTCTGCATCCACGTTCCCATCGTAAACGGTCTTGATGGTAAGAAGATGTCTTCTTCTCAGGGTAACTATATTTCAGTTGCTGACAACGAGGACGTAATCAGAAAGAAGATGAAAAAAGCATTCTGTCCACCAGAAATTGAGGAAAACCCAGTGCTGCAGGTTCTGATGCATCATGTGTTCCCCCGGACAGGAGAAGTTATCATTGTACGCCCTGAAAAATTCGGAGGCGATCGGACCTTTTCAAGTTATGCAGAGATAGAACAGGCATATGCAGCAGGTGAAGTTCATCCTGCAGATCTTAAAAATGCAGTCGGTGAATCATTAATCCAAATCCTTGCACCGGTTCGAAAATATCTGGAAGAATAGGAGAAGAGTTGGGATGAGTATTGATCGGGAACGCCATGATCTTCATAAATATGACAAACAGATCGATGCCACCCGTATCAGACTCAAGGATCTGGATCAACTTAAAGTAAGGGAAGACGTTTTTGATGACATCACCCTTCTGGCGCTGTACAAGATGGTTAACCGGGGCTGGCTCTCTGCAATCGGAGGGTCGATATCCACCGGTAAAGAGGCAAATGTCTTTCTTGCTGACCGGAAAGAAGAACGTGTTGCAATCAAGATCTATCTGACCAGAACAGCCAATTTTCAGAAGATGCAGGATTATATCGCTGGTGACCGGCGATTTATGAATATCGGAAAGAATCGCAGGGACATAGTCTTTGCATGGACCCGCAAAGAATTCTCAAATTTAAAGCGGGCTGCTGATGCAGGACTGGCGGTCCCTAAACCACTCGTATTTGATAGAAATATTCTCGTAATGGAATTTTTAGGCGAGAATGAGATAGCCTATCCACAGCTTAGGATTGCACATATTCCAGATCCCAAAAAAGTGTATGCCGAACTTTTAGAAGCAATCCGGACACTCTGGCAGGATGCTAAACTGGTTCATGGGGATCTTTCAGAATATAATATCCTGTATGGAGGCGGGAAGGCGTTTTTGATCGATATGGGTCAGGCGGTTCCACCGGATCACCCCCATGCGTTTACATTTCTGAGAAGGGATGTAGAGCAGCTGAACCGGTTTTTCTCTCCCCTTTGCGAGACAAAAGAACTGATAGAAGCGATGCGGTATATAACCGGAATAGCGCATCTCCCGGAAAAAGCCGGGACTGAACAGTGAGGAACAGGAATGAAGCAGGAGACACGAATTACCAAAGAGAGGATTGGCGTCCTCATCGGAAAGAAAGGGATAACCAAGAGGAATATTGAAGAGAAGACAAAGACCAAAATCCTCGTTGATAGTGAAGAAGGGCTTGTATCAATCGAAGGAGAGGAAGCTGACGGATTTCTTCGTGCAGTAGAAATCGTCAAAGCAGTTGCACGAGGATTCTCTCCTGAGAGGGCGTTTACCCTGTTTGAAGATGAAGATATCTTCCTTGAAGTTATCGAGCTCTCTGATATTGCAGACAGTCCGGGAAAACTTGAGCGTATACGCGGAAGGATTATCGGGCGTGATGGGAAATCCAGATCACAGATTGAGGACCTGACAAATACAGAAATATCAGTATATGGAAAAACTGTCGCCATTATCGGTATGATCGAACAAGTCAAGGTTGCCCGTGAAGCGATTGAAATGCTCATTAACGGTGTGTCCCATGAGAGCATGTATTCATTCCTTGAACGAAAGAAACGAGAAATGAAACAGGACATGATCAGTTACTATTACTGAGCCAGATTCATGATATCTCGCTCTCCGGCAGTATCCGGCGTAAGGCCGGCTCCTGATCATATCAGTGATCACTACACGCTTTTTCTTTTAAAATTCATGCAGATCATGCAAATTCACACCATATTTCAGAGAAATCCATGGAGATAACATCTCTTCCCCTGCCTGAACCTTTTATCAGGAGTTGTCATGAAAAGGGGATTTACAACCTGTACCCCCCTCAGGGTGAATGCATCAAAAAAGGTCTGCTTGAAGGAAAAAATCTTCTTATTTCTATTCCTACGGCAAGCGGGAAGACACTTCTTGCTGAGATGGCAATGTGGGCGCATAGTGCCCGTGGAGGGAAATCTCTCTATATTGTTCCACTCCGTGCACTAGCAACAGAAAAATATGATGAATTTTCAAAACGGGGCGGAAAAACAGGGGTAGCCACCGGTGATCTTGACCGGACCGACAGTTACCTTGGGAGTAATGATATTATTGTTGCCACAAGTGAGAAGGTTGATTCCCTGCTTCGTAACCGGACCCCCTGGCTATCCTCAATTACCCTGATGATTCTTGATGAAGTTCACCTTATCGGATCAGAGCACCGGGGAGCTACCCTTGAGATGGTAATCACTAAGATGCGATATGCAAATCCGCAGATGCAGGTGATTGGTCTGTCAGCGACGATAGGGAATCCAAAAGTCCTCGCATCCTGGATGGATGCAGATTTAGTGACCAGCAGCTGGCGGCCGGTGGATCTCAGACAAGGAGTATATTTTGACGGAAAGATACACTTTGGTGATGATAAAAAAGAGAGAACGGTCAAAGCAGTTACGAAGCACAACGATCTGAACCTGTGCATTGATACAATAGAAGAAGGGGGCCAGTGTCTGGTTTTTGTCTCATCAAGAAGAAATGCTGAAGCATTTGCCAAGAAAGCCGCTTCTGCACTTAAAGCAGGAACTCCGGATTCGAGGGATATGGCTGACAGGCTAAGGCGGGTCCGAGATGCCGATGGAGTAAATTTCCTCGCTGAGTGTGTTGAGCGGGGAGCCGCATTTCATCATGCCGGACTGGTAAGACAGGAACGCCAGATCATTGAAGAGGGGTTTAGACAAGGATATATTGAAGTTATATCTGCAACCCCGACCCTGGCAGCAGGACTTAATCTGCCAGCCCGCCGGGTGATTATAAGAGATTATACACGATTCACTTCAGGACTTGGGATGATTCCAATACCAGTAATGGAATACCATCAGATGGCAGGCCGGGCCGGACGACCTCACCTTGATCCCTATGGTGAATCGGTTCTGATTGCAAAAGATAAACTCACCGTCGAAAAATTATTTGAATTTTATATTGAAGCAGGTGCTGAGGAGATTGAATCACAGTGCTCCGATGAAAACGCCCTATGCGCCCACATTCTCTCTCTGATTGCAACCGGATTTAGTTATAACCTGCAAACGCTGACTTCTTTTATGGAGCGGACCTTTTACGCTCATCAACACCCAAAATCCCGATCAATGGCCCGGATTGTGGAGGATTCGGTGCGGTTTTTAGCAGGTGCAATGATGATCCTCTCAAATGGGGATGAAATACGCTCTACAACCCTTGGATCAGTTGTATCTCAGTTATATCTTGATCCTCATGGTGCCAGATTAATTCTGGATATCCTCAGTAACGCTGAAGAACTGTCTGATATCGGAATTCTGCATCTCATCTGTTTTAGTCCTGATATGCCACGACTCTTCCTCAAAACTGCAGATACACAATATCTGAAAACATTTTTGTATAAAAATGCTGAGGAACTCACCGTTCCTCTGCCTTATGATTCAGAAGGGGAACAAACCTGGCTTTCTGCACTTAAGACTGCTCTGGTACTTGCAGACTGGGCTGATGAATTATCAGAAGAGAAAATTGAAGAACGGTATTCTATTGGAGCAGGTGACATCTATAACGTCGTTGATTCAGCCCGCTGGCTGCTTCATGCAACAGATCGCCTTGTCGGGATGGAGCTCCCCGAATTCGGAAAGGAAATCGGGAACATCAGCACACGGGTTCAGTATGGAGTGAAAGAAGAGTTGATTCCCTTGGTCAGACTCAAAAATATTGGGCGTGTCAGGGCGAGGCGACTGTTTAATGCCGGAATAACCTCTCCTGCAGAAATAAAAAAGACTCCACCATCTGTATTGACCCGAATTCTTGGAAAACACCTGACACAGGAACTGCTTGGTCAGGAGGTCCGCACAGACAAATATCCAGGAGATTCAAAAAATAGAGAGAATACAAATACCGATAATGAACTTACCAGTCTGCCAGGAATTGGAGCCAAACTTGCTGATAAACTCAAATCAAATGGAATCTCCACAATATCAGATATGTTAAAAACTGAACACGGAATTCTTGCTTCACTAATCGGCTCAAAAAAAGCCGAAAAGGTAATACAGATTCTTTGCAAAGAAAATGAGAAACAGGGGAAAGAGAAAGAAGAAGAAGAGAAAAAAATGCGTAAAGGGCAGTGGTGTATCAATGATTTCGAATAAAAATAAAAAAATCATGGAGCAGGACAATAGAATTACTATTCGCCAGATTCGGTTTACGGTATCAGATATTAGACAATGGTTAAATACTTTTGAAAAACTCGGGAAGAAGTATGGATGCAATATCATCTGTTTAAATAAAAATCTGATAGCAGGAAAAAAACACCTGATTTCCGCGATCAGACATGCTCAAGAATCATTTTTTTCAGGAGACGCAATAGCAAGGAAATTTGAGATAGAAGTTCTCCTTTATGCCGCCGGAACTCGACAAACCGGAGTTATCGGACCTTTTGGAATTCAGATAGGAGATAATGAGTGCTATCTTTGTGTTATTTCAGGCACACAGGAGGGTGTGGATGATATTATGTCCCTGGTTCAGGATGCAGAGGAAGAAGATTGGGAGAGTATTTCATTAGAAAAAGAAGAACTATTGAAAGTAGTTTTTGAGATTTCTGATGCTGAAATCAGGGTTACAGGACGTGAAAAAATTCAGAATCTTGTTCTTGAACGTGTTGCTCTTCTTACAGTAAATCGTTAGAAAATAAAAATTTTAAGTTATCGTGCGGCATGGGTAAGAATATGAGTGATTTCCGGGATTATAATATCACGGGTTGCAAGTGCTGCAGCATTTGGTGATCCAGGAATACAGAAAACAACTTTTCTCCCGATAATTCCTGCAACAGCTCGTGAAAGAATTACTCTGGTTCCTACTTCAGCAAGACTTTTCATTCTAAATAATTCACCAAATCCATCTAATGTCTTATCAAAAAGTGGAGAAATTGCTTCTATAGTGCAGTCATCACTAGTAATTCCAGTACCTCCGGTAACAATAATACAGTTACATGTTTCCAAAGCCTGAATTACCCTTTTTCGAATTTCAGAGATGATATCAGGTACAATTATTGAATATGAAACTGGGATGTTTGATTTTGTTAACAATTCATTAATAACAGAACCACTAATATCTTCTTTTCCTGAACGTGAAGTTGAAACGGTAATAATCCCTGCAATTATAGAGATATTTTGAATGTGTGATGGATCCATAGTACTGTCTATTAACTTGAAATTATTAATAATAATTATTTGCTTTTTTAAAAATCTATAAATAGGCTTTATTTTTTAGATTTACTTCTTTTTAATGGCCATGAAAAAGTAACACCCACCCCTTTGTTTCCACTGGAGAATTTATTTTGATCTCTCCCTCTTGAAATTCTCATTTTTCTCTAGTACAAAAAGAAAGATATATATTCTTAAAATTTCATAACTTACGTACTGAAATTATTATTATTCATAAGTACAATAGGGATATGAAATATCTTTCTCCAGTGGAAATAAAGGGGTGGGGGTATAAATCCATTTTTTTGGTTTATCAATTTGTAATCTTCTCTTTTTTTACTGAACCCTATAGTATTATGCCAACTCTCATCTAACAGATATAGGATTGGATTACATAATGACTGAAGAACCCTCTGAATCATCCGGGCTTTTTGATAAATATCTTGCTGAAAACCGGATTTTTAAAGATCGGGAAGTACTTCGGCATTCATATCGTCCTCACATTCTTCCTCATAGAAAACCTCAGATTGATCAGATAGCATCAATTTTAGCTCCTTCTCTTCAGATGGAAACTCCTTCTAACATCCTTATTTATGGAAAAACCGGAACAGGAAAAACTGCCTCTGTCAGATATGTTGGAACTGAACTAGAGCAGGTAAGTACCAAAAGAGGTACAATTTGCCGGGTTATCCATTTAAACTGTGAAGTCATTGATACCCAATATCGGGTTTTAGCTCAAATCGCAAAACTCATCCTTGGAGAGGATGATTTTCCAAGTGATAAACTGAGAACCCACATTCCAATGACCGGGTGGCCTACTGATCAGGTGTATGCTGAACTAAAAAAACAACTTGAAGCGGTTGCTGGTGTTTTTGTTATCATTCTTGATGAAATAGATAAACTTGTCAAAAAAAGTGGAGATGATACTCTTTATAATCTGACTAGGATCAATACTGATCTCCTCCGCTCAAAAGTTTCAATTATTGGGATCTCAAATGATCTCGGCTTTAAGACATTTCTTGATCCTCGGGTTTTGTCATCCCTTTCTGAAGAAGAACTTGTCTTCCCCCCTTATAACGCTCCTCAATTATGTGACATCCTCCAGCAGCGGGCCACCATTGGTTTTATTGAATCGGCTCTTGATGAAGAGGTTATTCCACTTTGTTCTGCTCTGGCTGCTCAGGAGCATGGGGATGCACGGCGTGCTTTGGATCTTTTACGAATATCAGGTGAACTCGCTGATCGTGAAGGTTCACACAAGGTAACCATTGCGAATGTTAAAAAAGCTCAGGCAAAAATTGAAACTGACAGCATGGTAGAGTGTATAAAAACACTCCCGACCCAGAGTAAAATTGTTCTCTATTGTATGCTTCTACTTCATCGTTCAGGTCAGAAAATTTTTATCTCTGGAGAGATTACACGAATTTACCGGGAAATAACACCTGCTTTGGATATTGACGTTCTGACTATCAGACGGATTTCAGATCTTATCTCTGAATTGAACATGCTGGGAGTTATCAGCACTCGCCTGGTAAATCGTGGACGGCATGGGAGAACAAAAGAGATGTGGTTTGATACAAACACAGACAAAATATGGGAGGTTATCATGGAAGAGCAGGATGGTCGTCTTGCGCAGATTGATGCAGAGCTCCTTGTTACAATGCTTCGGTGAGATTTATGGATGATACAGACAGAACGCTTCTCTCACTTCTGGAAGAAGATTGCACAACTCCGGTTCATGATCTTGCTGTCATGCTGGAATGCACTGATGATGAGATAATTTCGAGAAAAAAGAACCTTGAAAAGGAGGGTCTCATCAGAAAATATGCCGCGGTCGTTAATTGGGAGGCGGTTGAGTGTGGCATCGTTTATGCGATTATTGAACTGAAAGTAGCTCCTGAACGTGAATGGGGGTATGATCGGATTGCAGAGCGGATCGCCCGTTTTCCGAATGTCCGCAGTCTGCGTTTACGCACCGGCACTCACGACCTTGAACTTCTGGTAACCGGGAAGGATATGCAGGATATTGCACGGTTTGTATCAGAACAGATTGCACCGATGGACAGGATTCGTGAGACTGCAACCCATCTTATCATGAAAACGTACAAAGAGAACGGGGTGCTTTATGTTGAACGTGAAGAAACAAAGCGTCTTACATACTCTTTTTAGGTGACATCAATGCGCGATTTTGTATCTGAACGAGCAAAAATCATCCCTCCTTCCGGGATCAGGCGTTTTTTTGACCTTGCTGGTAAGATGGAAGATGTCATCTCCCTTGGAGTAGGTGAACCTGATTATACCACTCCCTGGCATATTTGTGAAGCTGCGATCACTTCGATTGAACAGGGAAATACTTCATACACGTCAAATACCGGTATGGAACCACTCAGACGGGAACTCTCCGGTTTTTTGAAAGAGCGGTACAATACACCATATGATCCGTTTTCAGAGATGATCATCACAACTGGGGTATCAGAAGCCTTGGATATTGCAATCCGTGCGGTGATAAACCCGGGAGATGAAGCGCTGGTAGTGGATCCAATTTACGTATCGTATGGACCCTGCATAACCCTTGCGGGTGGAAAACCTGTTTTGATGCCATGCCTTGAGAAGGATCATTTCAGGCTGACACCAGATGTACTGATGGAGCACATCTCCCCGCAGTCAAAGATTCTGATCCTCAACTTCCCAAATAACCCGTCCGGTGCAGTTATGCGGGAAAAGGATCTCAAAGGGATCGCTGACGTGGTTATTGATCATGATCTTCTCATCCTTTCTGATGAGGTATACGCAGAGCTAACCTATGAAGGCAGACACTGCGCTACCGCTTCAATCGATGGTCTTTGGGAGAGGACCGTTACGCTTTCAGGCTTTTCGAAGGCATTTGCGATGACAGGCTGGAGACTTGGATACCTCTGTGCTCCTCCTGAGATCACTGCTGCCGCGTTAAAAATACATCAATACATCATGCTCTCTGCTCCAACCATGGCCCAGTACGGGGCACTTGAAGCGCTCCGCCATGGACAGGAACCGATGGAACAAATGGTTAGAGAATACCATATGCGTCGCAATCTTTTTGTTGACGGGCTCAACCGGATTGGTCTTCCCTGTCATCTTCCTGAAGGTGCGTTTTATGCGTTCCCATCAATTGAAAAGACTGGTCTTACTGATCAGGAATTTGCAGAACGATTAATTACTGAAGCAGGGGTTGCCGTTGTTCCGGGGAGTGTGTTTGGTTCTGCCGGTGAAGGACATGTCAGATGTGCCTATGCGGTTTCACGGCAGGATCTCTCTGAAGCTGTTTCCAGAATGGGCAATTTTATATCAGGATTGTAACACCTGTTCCTCATTTTTCCCCTCAGTTTTTTTGGTGTTATACCTTCTCAAAGGGAGGTTATATTTCCGATCATCTCTTATCTATCCTGTTGGATGAGTTGTACAATTATCGTGGGCGGCAACTTCGGTGACGAGGGGAAGGGAAAGATTGTCTCCCACGTTGCTCACACAGATAAACCCACTATTATATCGCGGGGTGGTGTAGGTCCGAACGCCGGGCATACTGTTATGGTCGGAGAGAAAAAATTCGGTGTCAGAATGTGTCCATCAGGATTTGTTTACCCTGATGCACGGCTGATGATCGGAACCGGTGTGCTTGTAGACCCACGGGTCTTTTTCAAGGAGGTGGATGTGCTCGGTGTCGATGGTCGTGTTTTCATTGACAAACGGTGTGCAATCATTGATGAAAATCACATTGCAGAGGACAAGAGCAATATCCATCTTTCACAAAAAGTGGGGTCAACCGGTACGGGCTGTGGTCCGGCAAATCGGGATCGGGCAATGCGGGTAGCACGGCTTGCACGCGATCTCCCTGAACTCTCAAAATATCTGGTTGATGTTCCTCTTGAGATTAATACGGCACTTGATGCAGATGAGAACATTGTTCTTGAGGGAACTCAGGGTTTTGGGATCTCACTGTATTACGGTTCTTATCCGTTTGTCACTTCAAAGGACACTTCTGCTTCGCAAATGGCTGCAGACAACGGTGTGGGCCCAACTCGTATTGATGATGTTATTGTTGTTTTTAAAGCGTTTCCAACCCGTGTCGGGGAAGGTCCGTTCAGTACAGAGATGTCAAGTTCACAGGCACAGGACCTTGGGATCCAGGAGTTTGGGACTGTGACGGGTCGTGAACGGCGTATCGGAAACTGGGATGGAGAAATGGCACGGTATGCATCAATGATAAACGGTGCCACGCAGGTTGCACTCACTGGCGTAGATCACATAGATCCAAGTTGTTTTGGTGCAACAACCTATTCCCAGCTCACAAAACCGGTTCTTGATTTCCTTGAGCAGGTCGAGACTGATACCGGCTGTCCGGTCTCTCTTATCTCTACCGGTCCGGAAATGAGTCAGATAATAGATCTCAGGAGTGAAGTTGTTTGAAGCGCGATCTCTATGACATACTTTGTTGCCCGGTCTGTAAAGGAGATCTTGAACTGGTGGTAACTGAAGAGAATGAAATAGAAATTCTAACCGGCTCTCTGATCTGTCATGCATGTAATGTGACCTATCCGATTGAGGATGGAATACCTAACCTCCTTCCCCAGAATATCTGATTTTTCTATGATTATCCCTCTGATGGTTCTGATCCTCTCACTCGGAGTAGATCGGATCATCGGAGATCCCCATACCCGGTACCATCCGGTTGCCATGATTGGAGCATTTATTGGATGGTGGGGCAGGCCGGAGCAATACTCCCCGTCATATCAGGTTTTAATCGGAGTAATCGGCTGGTTTTCAACCGTTCTAATCTTTTCTTTTCCTTTTTTTCTTTTCGCCTATTATGCGCCCTGGTATCTCATGCTTATCGCAGGTCCTTTTCTATTAAAGGTATGTTTTGCACTCAGATCACTAGAAGAGCATGCACGTGCGGTGGCTGATGCGACAACAACTGATACCGGAAGAGAACAGGTGCAGATGCTGGTATCAAGGGATACAGCCAGTCTGACTGATGAGCAGATTCTCTCTGCTGCCTATGAATCTGTAGCAGAAAATCTGAACGACAGCATCGTCGCGCCCCTCTGTTACTTTCTTCTTTTCGGTCCTGCTGGTGCTGCAGTATACCGGGCAGCAAATACGATGGATGCAATGCTTGGATACACTGATGATCGCAGAAGAATAGGCTGGTTTTCCGCCCGGATGGATGATATTCTCTCGTATATACCGGCACGGATAACGGGCGCCTGTCTGATATTATATTTCCTTTACAAAAGGCGCCTGAATCCTGCTTTTTTTGTATTCCGGCGTGACCGTGTAAAGCGCCCTGGTTTTAACGGGGGAATTCCGATGTCTCTTATTGCAGGAGGAGTAGGGATCAGATTTGAAAAACCGGGGGCATATTGCATTGGAAATCCGGAGCGAACCCTTCGATCAGCGGGCCCGGATGTTATCCGGGCGGTTCAGTATGCAACACTCATCTTTGTTATGGGGGCTACTTGCGGATCAGTTTTATTGAATCTCCTGTTCAATGTATAAGGAATGAAACTCGAAGAACTTCGGTACGGCACTGAGCTGATCAAGCGCGGATTCGCATCCATGCAGAAGGGCGGTGTAATAATGGATGTGGTAAACGCTGAGCAGGCCGGGATCGCCGAAGATGCGGGGGCGGTCGCGGTGATGGCTCTCGAACGGGTTCCGGCAGATATCAGGTCAGCAGGAGGAGTAGCCCGGATGTCTGATCCCAGTATGATTCAGGCGATTATTGACACTGTATCGGTACCGGTGATGGCAAAAGCCAGGATTGGTCATTTTGTTGAAGCGCAGGTGCTTGAAGCACTGGGTGTTGATATGATTGATGAATCAGAGGTTCTCACCCCTGCCGATGAGCAGTATCATATTGATAAAAAGAAGTTCACCGTGCCCTTTGTATGCGGCGCCAGGGATCTGGGTGAAGCACTTCGACGTATCAATGAAGGTGCAGCAATGATCAGGACCAAGGGTGAAGCAGGGACCGGTAATGTTGTGGAAGCAGTCAGACATAACAGAGCCATTCTTGGTGAAATACGTAGTCTGAAAGGGATGGATGAGCAGGAACTCATACACCGGGCTCGTGAACTGGAAGCACCGGCAGAGTTACTTATCGAAACAGCGCAGCGTCAGCGCATTCCGGTTGTCAATTTTTCTGCCGGGGGTATTGCAACCCCTGCTGATGCAGCCATGATGATGCAACTTGGAAGTGACGGAGTGTTTGTTGGTTCTGGAATTTTTAAATCACAAAACCCAGCACAGATGGCCAGAGCTATCGTTGAAGCGGTAAACCACTATAATGAACCAGCAGTGATTGCTGAAGTATCAAAAGGTCTTGGTGATGCAATGCGGGGAATTGAGATACACACACTCCCGGCAGATGAGAGGCTGGCATCTCGTGGATGGTAAGATAGGTGTTCTTGCCCTTCAGGGTGATGTAAGCGAACATATACAGGCGTTTGAGCAGGCAATCCGGGAAAAAAATCTCCCGGTATCAGTTATACCGGTCAGGCATCCTGATGATATCTCCGACCTTCGTGCACTGGCAATACCGGGTGGCGAGTCTACAACAATCATGCGCCTTATCGACAAGAATGATATGCGCCATACGATTCAGCACTTCACCGGTGGGATCTTTGCCACATGTGCCGGGATGGTAATAACAGCCAGGGAAGTGATAGGGGAGACTCGTTTTCTTCCTCTTGGTATTGTGGATACCGTTGTGGATAGGAACGCCTTTGGCAGACAGCGCGAATCATTTGAAGGAGATATTTCTGTTCATGGAATATCTACGCCATTTCACGCGGTATTTATCCGTGCACCGGTTGTCGATACTGCGGGTCCTGGAGTAGAAATCATTGCACGCATTGATCAGAAGATAGTCGGAATAAAGTCAGGAAAGCATATGGTATTCTCGTTTCACCCTGAAATCGGGGGAGATCTCAGACTTCATCATCTCTTTCTTGATGGTCTTTCTCCCTCGGTTAGCTGAATGCGCGTGACCCCCTTGTTTCCACTGGAACAGATGATGTCTGGAAAAAAGGGAATATTTATCCCTGAATCAGAAAAAGTTCTAATTTATTTAGATTTCCCCTGATTTTTAACTGCTTCCATTGCAGCATTCACTGCATCTTCATCGCCGAGATAATAGTGACGGACAGGTATGAGATTATCGTCCAGTTCATATACAAGTGGTATACCGGTTGGGATATTTAGTCCGGTAATATCAGCATCAGATACGTTATCAAGGTGTTTTACCAGTGCCCTGATACTATTGCCGTGTGCAGCGATTAAAACCCGTTTTCCGGATTTGATAGCCGGCGCGATATCAGCTTCCCAGAGAGGAAGAAACCGGGCTACAGTATCTTTCAGACATTCGGTCATCGGTATCTGGTCCCCGGATATCTCTGCATATCTGATGTCATAACCCGGGTTAGCGGTGTCACCGGCTGCATAAGCAGGTGGACGAATATCATAACTCCTTCGCCAGATATGAACCTGTTCTTCTCCGTATTTTGCGGCTGTCTCTGCCTTGTCCAAACCGGTAAGTGCGCCATAATGGCGTTCATTGAGTCGCCAGGAGCGGATCACCGGAATCCACATAAGATCCATCTCATCCTGAACTGTCCACAGGGTTCTGATTGCCCGTTTGAGGACAGATGTCCACGCCATATCAAATATAAACCCCTGTTCCTTCAGGAGCTTTCCTGCGGAATGTGCCTCCTGCATTCCCTGGGGTGAGAGATCAATGTCTTTCCAGCCGGTAAACCGGTTCTCTTTATTCCAGAGACTTTCTCCATGACGAATAAGCACAAGTGTATGCATATCTTTTCACAGGGATGTTGATCTGCCAAGCGGTTAAATCTCTGGAAAGATTATATCTGCCGGTCACCAATCTTGACGTATGGGTACTGGTGTCGGTTGTGCAATAATAACGATAGTACTAAGTGTACTGCTGACAGCCGGATTTGCGGCAGGAGCGGTGAATGTCTCAGGAGAAGGGCTGATTGTAACTGATACGGGGTATCCTGGCGGGTCGGTCACCATCATTGAAGTAATCAAAAATTCAGGTGACTCTTCAACTGAATCAGAGCAGGTAACCTATTATCTGGTCAATGAATCCGCTTCTGATGCATCCCCGGTTCCGATTGGGACTGCAGATCTCACTCCTATCTCTTCAGGAGGGAGTTACTCTGCAGCACAGACTTTCCTGCTTCCGATAAATATGGCTGACGGAGTGTATACTTTTGTCAGGGAAATTATGGGGACTGACATCCGGACATCTTCGGGAAAAACCATTCGTATCTCTGATGCGACACGACCTTCCGGATCCCTTCCTGATCTTGTAGGGTTGGGCGTGATAGCTCCCAGGCAGGTTTCTCCCGGTGAGAATATCCGGGTAATTGGCGCGGTAGGAAACAACGGGGGAGGTGATGCAGGCAGGTTCACGGTTGACTTTTACCTGACAAACCGAAGTGCAGTGATTGCAGAGCCGCTTCTTCTTGGAACCTGGGATCTTGAGTCTGTCCCTGCAGGAGGACAGGCAACCACAACCCGGTCATTTATTGTTCCTGAAGCAGCAACTCCGGGTGAGTATGGAATCCTTATGGATGTTGATCCCTCTGGGGCCATACCTGACACAGACACCGGGAATAATGACTGGTACCGGGAAGGAGTAATTGGGGTGAGTGGTCCGACAATTACCCTGACCCCTATGACCGATATGGTCATCACCACCTCATCGCAGATAGTGGTAGTCCCGGTAAATAATTCCAGTATATCTGATGTGGGTTCTCTGAACACCACAACCATATTAGATTCAGTATATCAGAACGTATCAGAAATATCGTGATATTCGCATTTTCGCCCTTTTACTGCCATCTCCATCTCGTGATAGGTAATTATGGAATCTGTTATGATGACCTGATGATTCAGAAAACATCATGGGATATCATTCTCATTCACCATTGTAGCCTTAAGCAAAATTTCCATTAAAACTTCTATCTGGTCTTTTCCTGGTTTTGCACCAATGATGGTGTAATACCAGGCTCCCTCCTCTTCTATAATCAGGGCTACTGGAATGGCAGATCCATATCCCCCATAGGGAGTGACACTATCAGAAATTCTGATTAGAGCGTACAACGATCGTCCCCCACATCTGACTGGTGGGAGGGTGAGGACATATTTATCAGACATCTGATCTCCACATCTGTACAATAACCGGGAGGGCATTTCTTCCGGTCCTGATCACCAACTTGCATGGGTATACAATACTGATACCTCCATGAATCCAGCCTCTAAACAGAACATTGAAAAAATCAGGAATAAGGGTGACGCTGATAGTGGGGGTAACCAGTGGATGTATTGCATGGTAATACCCGTAAATCTGGCCGGTGAGTGCCGCATCCCCGGTTCCGTAGGTTATTTCCCCGGTGATATTTTCAATCCTGATCTGGTGTATCAGATCAGATAGAAAATGCCGAATTACGGGGATGAATGGGATGATATCTCTCATATCTGAATCTGCTGCTGTTGCCTCCGGCGCATCAGGGGTCTTTATGCCATCATCCTGTGTATCCATTGATAATGGGTGTGAGATGAGAGTAACCTCCCTGATTTTTCCAGTAATCACCCATTCTTTATCTACATACACTATACCCGCCGATAGTAACCCCCATACAATATCAAACCGCATCTCTGCTCCGTTACCACCAGATAAAAAATGGATTTGCAGGTCAAGGGGAATTCGGAAAAAAAACCAGACTGGTCCGCAAAATATTGTAAGGCAGAAAAAGAAAATAAAAAGAAAACTTGTCAAATCTCCCATCGGTGAGATTAGGTTGATACCGGTTCATCAGTTTTTTCAGGGTTCGTTGGCGTTGCAGGCTCATTCTTTTTGATAAGATCTATAACCTGAGGCACCATTGATTCACCAAGAGCTGTAATTATCTGCGCAATAGGGTTATTTTTATTAAGAGAAAAGATCTGAATACCCTCAGCCCCTTTGACATCTTTATGCGCAATGATTACCGCAACCGGTTCAATACCTCCGCCAGCACCTGCAGCGCTTCCGTCTCCCTCGGTTCCTTTGCCTCCGCCAGCCCCAAAACCAAGGCCGAATTTAGTTACTGGAATGATTACTTTATTTCCAAGGTCAATAGGATCCCCAATGACACTCTGTGCATTGATAAGATTCCTGAGGTTAACGGTAACCTCTTTGATAAGTTCCTCAGTTGCCATAGGTAGTGTTTAGGATATCATATGAATATAATATTTCTCTTTTGCAGATGTGTATTATATCAAGGGAGTTGGTTCACTCTCTCCCCGAATTGGCAGGGGCGATCCCGTAACCAGAAGTGGATCTGATATTACCCTAAGC
>Ga0351903_1049_pt1 | contig 31523 bp, 27 predicted proteins | sample BONcelHT113001D6_FD_206874 | JGI IMG/M metagenome (GOLD analysis project Ga0351903, IMG submission 206874) | Enriched cells from coal bed in the Powder River Basin, Montana, United States - BONCAT cells T11 rep1 HSBNCT.T11.300.1.D6 ... | reverse complement strand
ACGAATATTACAACCGGGATGAATACATCCCCACCGGAATACTTTTGCCGATTTCAATCTTCGAACCCGAAGCGTTAGAGGAACTCTTATCGGAAAAACGGGGCAAAAAGGTTTCCATCACGGTCCCCCGTCGCGGCACAAAGGCGGAACTGGTACAACTTGCCGTCAAGAACGCGGAAACGGCAGCTGATGAAAACCAGCGAAAGAAGGACAGCATCGAGAGCACTCTGACGGAACTGCAGCAGCAACTTCACCTGTCAAACCTTCCGCGACGCATTGAGTGCTACGATATCTCCACCTTTCAGGGGAAACATTCGGTTGGAGTGGTTTTTCAGGACGGGGCGGCACGCAAGCAGGACTACCGTCGCTATCGGATCAAAAGTGTTGCCCAGTCCGACGACTACGGGATGATGTACGAGGTGCTTTCCCGCCGTTTTGGCGGCAGTTCGGCAGAAGATACCCCTCCGGACCTGATCGTCGTCGATGGCGGTCCAGGGCAACTGAATGTGCTGGTGCGCGTACTCGGCGATTTGGGAATCACCGGTTCCGACGCAGCCTCCCTTGCCAAAAGCAGGGTTGAACGTGAATCCGGAAGTACCGATATTCGCCGCAGCGACGAACGAGTTTTCCTGCCGGGAAGAAAGAACCCGGTGATCATGCGACAAAACTCAGCGCCATTGCTGCTCCTCGCCAGAATTCGAGACGAGGCACACCGCTTCGCTATCGAGTATCACACCAAGGTTCGATCACGAGAAACACTTCGCACGACTTCTGCCAAGATACCGGGAATAGGGGAAAAAAGGTGGAAAAAGCTGCTGCAGCATTTCGGCAGTGTGCAAGGACTGCAAAAGGCAACCGTACAGGATTTGGCGGAGCAGCCGGGCATCAGCGAAAAAATGGCCAAAACCATCAGGGAACACCTGCATCGGACATAAAAAAAAGCGACACATACGCGCCGCTTTTTTCCGAAAAACTGACAAGGTTTTTGCTACTGAGCCAGCAAAGTCTTGATAGTTTTTTCCATTGATTGTTCGATATCGGGATTAAACCCCACATACTTCTCAACCAGCACACCCTTCTTGTCAATGATGTAAATCGCCGGAATCGGCTGCACACCATAGTCGATCAGAATGTCGTCATCCACGAACGCAACCGGGTAGTTGATCTGTTCCTGCCGGATATATTTTCTGACTCGCTCGAGGTCATCCCCTCCCACGCCGGGATTGAGCCCCAGTATCTGCAGACCCTGCTTACCGTACGTCGTGTTAAGGCGAATCAACTGGGGTACGGATTCATGGCAGCCCTTGCACCAGGTGGCAAAGAACTCCACGACCAGAACATATCCCCGGTAGTTGGCAAGACTGACGTTCTGCCCTGACATGGTAACAACTCGAATGGCCGGTGCCGGACTCCCCTTTCGTGCGGCGGCATGAGTTACCGTGGGAAGCACCAGTGCCGTGACAAGAAGCGTTACCGACAGAACTTTTTTCATCCGCAAAAAATCCATAAATCCTTTTCCGAAGGCGCAAAACCGGCCCTTCAGCCTCGTCAGACCGCCGGCCGGCCAACCATGACCAACCGGCGGGAATTTCCACTCACCGGTGAGAGGTACCGGCCGGGTGCAGAACCTTAACAGCCAGCTAGAGGGCTTTCTTGATAAGCGCCTCCAATTGGGATTTCGGCACCGCACCGACAACCTGGTCAACCATCTTACCGTCCTTGAACAGAATCAGGGTGGGAATTCCCCGGATTCCATAGGTAGCAGGAGTAGCCGGACTTTCGTCCACATTTACCTTACCCACCTTTATCTTACCGTCATAATCGTTCGCCAGTGCATCGACCAAGGGAGCTATCGCTTTACAGGGGGCACACCATGATGCCCAGAAATCCACGAGAACGGGAATAGGGGATTGAAGCACTTCAGCTTCAAAATTACTGTCGCTAAGAGTAATTACCTTTTCGCTGGCCATATAAACTCTCCTTCATATTCTTTCTGGTCTGATTTCGAGGGATATCAAACGTTTCCTTTGACTATAATCAACGGAGAGAAAAAATCAAGCGGTTAATAAGTTTCCATCCGGAAAGTCCCGGCAGGGGCTGGGCTGGAACTTCCCCGAAGTCTCTCGTAATCGGTCGTCATCCGAGACACGGATCGGGCAACCTGCCGGCTTCAGACGCTTTCCTTGCTGTCGCATTTTTGCAATGAACCCGTACGAGAGACTCCGAGAAAGCCCCAGCCCAACGGGGGATTACACTGTTTCGGAGTTTCAGGATGAAAAGTAGTTTCGCAAACAAACCATTCTACTCCGGTCATTTTCGCAGGGGAAAGAGGACCTCCTGACGGTGAGTAGCCCCTTGCGGCGCCAAGGTGCTGGAATAGAGGACAAACTCTTCAACCGGAAAAGAGGACGTGGCGAACAGGGCATTCTTTTGCAGAAAGGGGAAAACCACGACCGTCGAAACTTCCTTCAGACGAGCGATCGTGATGTGCGGAGAAAACGATCGCGATTCCGGCTCAAGACCGCACGCGAGGAGGGCTTTTTCGACCAAGTTCCGGAGAACGAGCAGGTTTTCATTTCTCTCAATCCCAACCCAGAGAACTCTCGGGTCTCTTTTCGGAGGGAAGCATCCAACCCCCTGCAGGGTCAGGGAAAACGACGGCACGATGATGCCGGCCAAGGTATCGCGTATTTTATTAAAAAGGACCTCGTCCGCCTCTCCGATAAAGCGGATTGTTACATGGAGTTGGTCCGCAGCCACCCACTTCGCTCCCGGCAGGGGAGTTCGAAGGGCACGGATTGCCTCCTTTGCTTCTTCAGACAGATCGATGGCAACGAACAGCCGATACACGATCCCACCTCCGACGCCACTTTCCCGACAGCCCCTCACCGCAAAGCGACAGTTGTTTTCCGGGGCTCCTTCCTCACAAAGTACCGCTTTCCATCGGTGACAATTTCCGTGTTCCATTGACGGGAAAGGTCGTGCAGGCGTGAGATCACCTGCTTTCCCCGGGCCCCCTGCAGCAGGGCCGGTTGAAACCGCACTTCAGCGTTCATCACGTTCAAAGGGAAAAGTTCAACCTCACGAACTCCTCGATCAAGAACGATTTTTGCCATCACACTGGTAGCGGCATTCCTGCTCATACTGCCAAAGGTATAATTGCCAAGACTGTACAGAATGAGGCGTCCCTTGTATCGTTCGATTCCTTGCAGAACGTGAGGATGGTGACCAAGCACCACATCAGCACCGGCGTCAATGGCTCTGCGGGCAACTTCCACCTGGTAGGATTTGGGAAAAACAGCCCCCTCAACTCCCCAATGAAAAGAAATAACCACATAATCTGTACTGGCTTTCGCCTTCTTGATATCTTCCAGAAAGTAATGCACGTAGCCGGGAGCCGCCCCGGGCTGATTGAGTCCGGCATAAAAATCGATCGGATAGGTCAGAGAGTAAGCCAAAAAAGCAATTTTCTGTCCGTTTTTCTCGACAATGGCCGGCTTTCGCGCCTCAACCAGATTTCTCCCCGCACCGGCATACAGTATTTTTTCCTTGTCCAGGTTCTCCAATGTTTCGATCAGACCCTGCGCACCAAAATCCATAATGTGATTATTTGCCAGGGTCAGTACGGAAAAGCCGGCCCTGCGGAGTGCCGAGGCCGCTTTGGGGCTTGCCTTGAAGCGGTACTTCTTTTCCGTGAACTCCACCCCTCGGCTTGCAATGGGGCTCTCCAGGTTCCCGACCGCTATGTCGGAACCACGCAGGATAGCGGCCGTAGCAGCAAAAGGATAGTCATATCCTTCGCGGGACAAGGTCGTCGAAGCACTCCCGGCGAGCAATATGTCGCCAACAACGGTGAGGACCACCTTACCCGCATTCGCCGGCAAAGGTGTCGCAAGAAGCAGGGCAAGACTGATAAAAAAGGTTATGCAATACAGCATCAACACCACACCTGGTTGTACAAAGAAGATAAAATACCAAAAAGAGATTGACTAATCCTGGATCGAATGTTAAAAAATATAGCTTTGTTTGACCAAATGTAAAGGCCTTTCTCATGCTTGACATCAAATATCTCAGAGAAAATCTGGAATCAGCTGAAGCTCGACTCTCGACACGTGGTGAAGCCGTGAACCTCTCCGGTTTCAAACAATGCGACTCCCGGCGCCGCGAGCTCCTCCAGGAAAATGAAGGCTTGAAAGCGCTTCGGAACAAAGTTTCGGGCGATATCAGCCGGATCAAGGACAAGAGCCAGGCTCAGGACCAAATGGCCGAAATGCGCGAGGTCTCCCAACGGATCAAGACACTGGACGATATGCTGCGGGACGTAGAGAATGAGTTACAGCAAATCATGCTGACAACGCCCAACATCCCCCACGCAACCACCCCGGTCGGCAAATCCGAAGCTGATAACGTTGAAATCAGAAAATGGGGAGAAATACCGCAGTACTCCTTCGAGCCCAAGCCGCACTGGGAAATCGGTGAAAGTCTGGACATCCTCGATTTCGAGCGAGGCGCAAAGCTCACCGGCGCCCGATTCACTCTGTGCAAAGGCGCGGGAGCCCGGCTTGAACGTGCCTTGATCAATTTCATGCTCGATCTTCATACGGGCACGCACAATTATCTTGAAATGCTTCCGCCCTTTATGGTAAACAGGGAAAGCATGACCGGAACCGGTCAGCTGCCAAAATTCGAGGAAGACCTTTTCGGCCTGAACGGCCTTGATTATTTCCTTATTCCGACTGCTGAAGTACCGGTAACAAATATCCATCGCGGCGAGATCCTGAAAGGATCCGACCTGCCGCTCTATTACACAGCTTATACACCCTGCTTCAGGAAAGAAGCCGGCTCATATGGCAAGGACACCCGGGGCTACATCAGACAGCACCAGTTCAACAAAGTAGAACTGGTCAAGTTTACCCGTCCGGAAGAATCCTACCGGGAACTGGAACTTCTGCTGAACAATGCTGAAAAAGTCCTTCAGCTGCTGAACCTTCCGTATCGGATTGTTGAACTGTGTACTGCGGATCTGGGCTTTTCCGCTGCAAAGACATTTGATATCGAAGTATGGCTGCCGTCCCAGAATACCTATCGGGAAATTTCTTCCTGTAGTAATTTTGAGGACTTTCAGGCACGCAGGGCAGCCATTAGGTTCAAGGAAAACGACAAGGCCAAGCCTGAATTTCTGCACACACTGAATGGTTCAGGCCTTGCAGTCGGAAGAACGGTCGTAGCAATTCTGGAAAATTTCCAGCAGGCTGACGGAACGGTACTCATTCCCGAGGTACTCCGACCCTACATGGGTGGGATGGAAAAGATCAGCTAGGATTTTCGGAGGGATGGCCGAGTGGCTTAAGGCGGCGGTCTTGAAAACCGTTGAACGAAAGTTCCGTGGGTTCAAATCCTACTCCCTCCGCCATAATACGGTTCAACGTGCCGAGATCCTGGTTCCTGATTCCAGACGACTTAAGGCATTGACCCTCGGACACTGAACCAAGATTTCTGGAGAGATGGCCGAGTCGGCCGAAGGCGCTCGCCTGCTAAGCGAGTATACTGGGAAACCGGTATCGAGGGTTCGAATCCCTCTCTCTCCGCCATAACAACCCTGTCCGGCAGAACCGGCGTGTCAGTGGAGGAATGAATGAGGCAGATTTTCAAAGTACTGGCGATAGCAGTCATGGCAACAGTTGCAGTTGCCGGTTGCAAGAAAAAAGAAGAAATGCCGCCTGCCGAAGGAATGCCTCCCCACGGGATGATGGAACAAAAGGCTGCACCGGTTGTTGTCGTTCCCGACTCGGAAAAGGGAAAGTGGAAAGCGGTCAAGCTCGCTGTCGCCGACAAATCGTCAGGAAAAAGCACCGTATATGACGTGGAAATAGGCAAGGTATTCCCCGTCCCCAATTCGGACCTGGTGATTACGGTTGAACATTTTCTTCCTGATTTCACCATGGATGGAAATATAAGAACTTCCAAGTCGGATGAGCCAAAAAACCCTGCAGCACAGGTTCTGATAACGGAAAAGGGAAAAGAAGTTTACAAAAATTGGCTCTTTGCACTTCTCAAGAGCCCCCATGTCTTCGAGCATTCCAAATATGACATTACGCTCGTAGGTTACATACCTGCCGGCAAGTAAAAGTTTGCGCTTGTAGCTCAGCTGGATAGAGCAACGGACTACGAATCCGTAGGTCGGGAGTTCGAATCTCTCCAAGCGCGCCATAATAACAAAGGGTTACGGTTTCTGCCGTAACCCTTTTGTTGTTACAGGTAACATATAGGTAACTTCCAGTCACAAAATACCGCACCTGTTCCCCATGACAATTTGTGTTGCCGGGTCTTCTCGCCGACTAAAACGATTACAATGTAAAATTCACCCCCTACCTTCATTGAGAAACTTGCAAGCCTTCACTGCCTGCTTCCGGTTATTGAATCTAATGATCTCCCTGACGCTTTCCACCTCAATAATTACCCATCCGCCGCGATCATAAGCCTTCACCTTGCAATTTGCTATGAGGCAGCTTGTATCACATTAATCCTCTCACCCGCCCCACGGATTACAATTTTCACAGACTTTCGCAGCATGCATTCATAGACATGATGGCGGATGAATATTCCATTGCGTGGGTCCATGACCCTTTTCTTACAGGGGAAGAGTATTGCCACCCCCATTCCTTAGCGGCGTTTGGTTATTTTCTAGCTAAACCTTCGGGCATTGAGGCCTGAAATCCTTCTTTCAAGTCTTGCTGGTAAATGTCTTTGACTGGCACCAGGTGTTTTTAAAGAGGCGAGATGAGCGTTGCGGGTAGCATGGTTATCCGATCTTTCTGGCCTTTGCAATCTCGAACCACAATCTGAGATAACTGAAATCTATTGAATAGAGACATTTTCCTCTTTAAGCAATGTACTGGTGACAAGATGTAAAATGCAGTATATAATACTGTAAAATGATGTTAAAAAGCTGCATTAATTCATTGCATGGATCGAATATGCCTCGTGGAAAACCAAAAATCAAGACGGCAGTAATGACACTACGCGTTGACCCTATTGTGAAGGTCGCTGCGGAACTTGCCGCTGCGCATGATCGGCGAAGTGTAACCAACTTAATAGAAGTACTAATCCTCAATCACTGTGAGAGATTAGGAATAAAACCGATAAAATCGTCGCCTAAGGAGAACGCAACGTGAAAAAAAAGGTTAATCAGAGAGAAGAGGTTGCATTAAGCACAACCGTTGCCGACAAAGAAGACGATAGGTTGGAAATATGCTTTTATCGTTCAAACGAGAAGCCATATGGCGCTTTTAGCAACCTATACCGAAGGGTGATTGTTTTTGAGGATAGAGAGTTCCCCACGGCAGAACACGCTTATCAAGCAGGAAAAGCAAGAAAGGAAGCTGTGAGGGAATGGATATTGAGTGCGCCTTCCCCCTCTTTAGTAGCGATGGCAGCCCACGGACTTTACACTTGGGACATTGTTCCGAATTGGTCCTCTACCAAATTTGAGCGTATGCGGAAAGTACTTCGTGCTAAATTTACTCAGCATAGCGATTTGAAAGAGTTGTTGCTATCAACGGGAAATTCTCGGCTGGTTGAGGTTGGTAAAGTTGATAACGCCGTTAACCGAGTTTGGGGAGAGGTAGGGGGAAAGGGGCAGAATATGCTGGGCGTTCTCCTAATGGAGTTGCGAGATGAGTTACGTAACGAAATGTCTTCAAAAAAAATAGTACCCTTCGAGTCTGAAATGAGTTTAAATTTAACGAATCAGAAGACAACCGATCCCGTTGACTGGACTTCGGAGACCCAATGCAGACAGCGAGCACAATGAACCACTATGAAGAAGAACTCGAGAAACTTGATTTTACGTACTCGTTAGCGTTAGCAGCAGATGTCAGCGAGTTGAAAAATGCAATTGCTGCCGCAAGTGAGTCAAGCATTATCGGTGTGGGTTCAGGGGGGTCCTTCACAGTTGCCTCATTACTCTGTAACCTTCATGAGGCTTTTACTGGCAGAGTATCGCGGCCCGCAACACCACTTGAAATCATCTGTAACCCAACGCTAGCTTCAGCAAGCCCAGTTTTCCTAATATCAGCTGAGGGAAAGAATCCAGATATTATAGAGGCATTGCTGCGCGCTAGGCGTCACAGCGCGCGTAGCGTGCATGTCCTGACGAATAGGAAAAACAGTCTGCTAACTGAGTCTGTTGCAGAGCTTACAGATATAAAAACACACATCTTTGAGCTTTCACAAAAAGATGGGTATTTAGCGACAAATAGTCTCCTTATGGACGCAGTGCTAATAGCTCGGGCATATGAAGAACTGGACGGAAAGAATAAAATATTCCCTCCGAGTACCAACGCCCTCACTTTGAACGGAAAACACATTGGTGAGTGGCTCAATAAGGCTGCTTCTTTTGTAAAAGAAGTGGTAAAGCGAGGCAGCATAATTGTCACCTATTCCCCTATGTTGCGGTCTATCGCAGCTGATCTTGAATCGAAACTTGCTGAGGCAGCACTACTTCATTGTCAATTAGCTGATATACGTTCATTTGCTCACGGTCGGCACTTGTGGCTGGCTGATCGTGCTTCGGACTGTGCGATCCTAGCGCTTACAGAACCGTCGCTTGATGGGTTGTGGGTGCACATGGAATCAAAGATGCCACCAGAGGTTCCTAGACTCACAATGTCCACAGGTGGTGGTGCCCCATTGGATATTATCGCAGGTTTGGTGACGCAAATGTACCTCGTGTCAATTATTGCAAAAGAATTAGGAAAAGACCCCGGCAGGCCTATCGTGCCACAATTCGGACGTGATTTATATTATACCGATTTGCAAAAGTTTGTGCCAAAGCCGCAGGATTCAGGCGACCACGGCGAACGTTCAAAATACGAAGTATTGGGGGCTCGATGGCCATCTAAATTACTACAAGGACCGATGAGACGAAAACTAGAGGCATGCAAAAATAGCCTCGAACGTCAGAAGTTTAAAGCGATTGTTTTTGACTACGATGGTACGTTATGCACTTCACAACGCAAGGACGCTCCTCCAGCAGAGCCTGTGTTAAAAGAGCTAATCCGGCTTGCGGAAGCTGGAATTGTAGTTGGAATTGCCTCTGGGCGGGGTGGTTCGATTCAAGAGCATTTTAGGGAAATTTTACCGCATGCTCTGTGGCCCCAATTTAAGCTAGGTCTATACAACGGTGGGTGGTTAACCAATATTGACGAACCTCAACCTGCGGAATCAAAGACAAGCGAATTATTAAGTCATGTAACAAGGATTGTTGGTAGGTTGCAGGACCTGGGAGTGCCAATTGAGGCCATTAAAACAACTCAGCCTTACCAGGTTAGCGTACGCTTTCGGGAAGGAATTGCAACCGATCAGATGTGGTTTGTGGTTGCAGATGCGCTTCGCCAGGCGGGGCTTGATCTATCACGGATGGTACGTAGCAAGCATTCGGTTGATGTCTTAGCCAGCGACGTTGGAAAATCTCATCTGGTCGCCCAAATTGTCCAAGAGTTCAAAATCGATCCCTACCAAATCCTTACTATGGGAGACCAAGGCGCGTGGCCAGGAAACGACGCAGCACTGCTAGAGCATAGATATTCATTGAGTGTTGATTTGCCATCGCGTAGAATGGACCGGGGCTGGAAGCTAGCCCCATCACACAAGCGTGATGTAGACGCAACGCTTTGGTACCTCGAACGAGTTAGAACACTAGATAAAGGTGAGTTTCAACTTAGCTTTGCTGAACACCACGAAAAGATAGGTGCCATTTCACTATGAAAGATCAGAACGCTCAGCAACTATTGGCAAAAGTCATGGGTTGGAGTGACCATAGCGCCGTCCACCGACATGTCCCACAACTTCAACTTTTAGCAGATTACAAGTATGACCATTACCAGAGGTTTGGGCCTGGAAGAAGATTCATAGAAAGCTTGGCAATTTGGCTCAAGCAATTCGATTCAGCAGGCCGTCACACGGCTTTAAAGCTAGTGATGGACCGATTGGTCTATATTTCTGACGACGAGTTCTCTCATCTTGTGCAGACGGCTTATCCAGATTGGATTGTCCAAGAACGTATCCGGTTAGTTGCTGAGGAGAAAAGAATATCTGCTCATTGCGTAGGGGAAATCGTCCGTGACAGGCGCTTCGAGGAGCTAAGCATCAAATCTCTGTATCTTGGGCTCAGTGATGGGGCTAGAACGAATGAGCTCAGGAGGGCTAGCTACGGTGATATAAGTAATGAGCAGATTTGGCAGGCTTATGAACTCGGTGAAGGTAAGGCGTCCGAAATGGTCGCCGAACTGGGGGCTACCCTGAAAAAGGCAAAATTCGTAGTAGACAACCCCCGGTTTAATATGATTTGGCTGCTCGACGATTTTTCTGGGAGTGGTAACACTTACATTCGTTATGATAGTAAAGAAAACAAATACAAGGGTAAGATAAAGAAAATATACGAAAGGTTACACCTTGGAGATCTGATCGATACATCACATTACGAAGTGTTTTTACTTTTGTACGTTGCGACACGCCAGGCACTGGACCATATTGAATATTGGGCGGACCAGTTCACTGCAGAAAAAGGCTATAAGCCTTTACAAGTTCGAGTATTGTGCGTAATTGAGCCTGATGTTGCTCTCACACCGGAATCTGTACCGAACTTAGAAGCTCTTATTGCCAACTGTTACGACGACAGAGCGTCCGACAAACATATCGCAGTTGGTGGTACTACCGATGCACGCTGGGGGTTTGCCGGTTGCGCACTTCCGATCGTGCTGTCGCACAACACTCCAAATAATTCAATATACTTGCTCTGGGGGCCTGAGAACTTTAACTTCCATGGCTTGTTCCCACGGGTAAGTCGACACAGAGAGTTTTAATGTCATACCGATCAAATCCATTTCTAGGGCGCACGTCGGAGTGGACTACTTCCGACCAAGAATTCGTACGCTTATTTTCTCCGAAAATCCTCGAAAAACTACCTGATGACGCGTTTGATGGTACTGTTCACGTTTTTAGAAGCCCACCCGGGGGTGGGAAGACAACTTTATTGCGTGCGTTCACCCCAATGGCACTGCGAGCCTTCTGGAGTGCACGAAAAACGCCGGAAATGAATGAGTCAATCCAGCGTCTTGTTGCCCGCAGGGTGCTAAACGATATCGAAGGCCCTCAGTTACTTGGTGTATTGCTGTCATGTGCTTCCGGATATGCGGACTTGCCGCCAAGTGCGCCCTTCGTACAAGAGGGATTATTCCGCGCACTGTTGGATTGCCGGGTAGTCCTACGCGCATTGAGGAATTTAGCATCGCTCCTGGGATTGCCAACTTTAGAGCAACTTGAAGGTGTTCGACTCGAATATGAAGGTCCAGCTCTAGAACTTAAATCAATTCCGTTAGCAAGTACTGCCAAAGAGCTTACAGATTGGGCGGAGCAGCGCGAGCGAAGTGTGTATGCTCAATTGGACACTATCGAAACACTTCCTAATACTGAAATGCCGTCCCACGTTCGCTTTGAGAGCATTTTATGGCTTCAAGGTGTCAAATTCGTCCGTGATGGAAAGACACTTGCCCCTCAGCGACTTTTAATGATAGATGATTTGCACAAACTTCGTCGAAAGCAACGAGCCCTACTTATTGAGGAACTAGTTGAACTGAGGCCAAGAATTCCTATCTGGCTCGCTGAGCGAAGTATAGCACTTGGCCCAGAACTGTTATCTCAGGGTGCAAGGGAAGGGCGCGATTTACGACAATTTGATCTAGAAGAGTTTTGGTCTCCAGGGCGTGGGCATCAATTTGCAGTCTTTGCGCAGAATATTCTTGAGAGAAGGTTGGCCAGACAAAACGTAATCCCTCCAGGCAGTTTTGCGCAATATTTACGTGCTGAGTTTCAACCTGATGAGATGCTTGACGAAATAAGAGTTGGTATATCAGAATTCGGGACTCGAACTCAGCGTTACCGGTCTAAAACTCAATACGAAGAATGGCTAAGCCGTGCTGAAGATTATATCGCCGAAGCTAGTGTTGACTCTCTGCGAGAATTGTACGCAACACTTATACTTATTGCTCGCAACGAGGCAAAGCGGCAGTTGTCGCTTGAATTGGTTCCTCTGCCAACCGAGGAACTTGAAGGGCGCGATAGCTCCCAAGTTCAAGGCGCGGCGGAGGTATTCATGCATGAAGAGTTAAAGATTCCATATTATTTTGGCATAGAGCGGTTATGCGTCTTGGCAACAAATAACGTTGAAGAGTTGCTTGGTCTGGCTGCTACACTTTACGATGGACTTCAAGCAAAACAGGTTCTGAGGCGACCAGAGCTATTATTGTCACCCCAAGAGCAAGAAAAATTGCTCAGTGAAGCTGCGAAGAAAAAACGGGACTTTATTCCCAAAGCACACACAGAGGGTTCCAGGGCACAAAAACTTCTTGATGCAATAGGCCATTTCTGTAGAGAGAAGACTTTTCAACCAAACGCCCCGTATGCACCCGGTGTTACCGGAGTAAGGCTGTCTTTAACGGAATTTGAAAAGCTGAACAAACCACAAGGACCGCTGGTTGAGCAAATTGTTATTCTTAGAAACGTTCTATCTGAATGTGTCGCAGAAAATCTACTAGTTGTTCGAGAAAGCGGTGCAAGCACTTCTCGGGAAAGTGGCACGGTTTTCTACTTAAACCGAACGTTATGCGCACACCACAAATTGCCGTTGCAGATGGGTGGTTGGCAGGATGTAAAATTGCTCGAACTTGTTAACTGGATGCAACACAGTCGGCAACCGGCTCCGAAAATACTCTGGGAGACTTAAATATGCTTTGGAAGCATTATGTATTTCGGCGAGGTGACGAAGTTCATGACTTGTGGGACCAATTATTCCGTTCCCGACCTATTAGACTTCTATACATTGCTGGCCGAGGATTCGACGTAAGAGTAATAACTGTTCTGACTCAGTTTTTACAAAACATATCTTCGTCTGGGCACAAAATTGAAGACGCAGAATTATTATTGGTGGGTTTCGAAGGCTATGAGCTTGATGACAATTTGAAGAAGCTGACGGAAGACAACGCGAAGGAAATGGCAGAGTTGTTTAAAGGGATAGGGAAGGTAACGGAGCTTAAAATTAGCACTTATTCGGCGGGTGAGGACGACCTAAGTGCCAGTACGGCCTTAAGAATAGGTGTTAAGGACGTATTAACACATGTTGCCGAACATACTGACATTGTCCTAGACATTAGCTCACTACCGCGAGTCGTATATTTGGCGTTGATGACTAGTATCCTCAACAAACTTATTCCAAATAAAGACGCAACTGATGCGCTCAGAGCGAATGGGGTCAATTTCCAGGTTTTAGTTGCAGAAGACGCAAAACTTGATGCGCAGATAGTGTCTGAAGAACCCAATAACGATCTTGTTTTAATACCCGGATTTTCTAGTGTGTTGCACGCCGAGAGTGTACGGGACTGGCCACTTGTTTGGTTTCCCATACTCGGAGAAAACCGTGTCAGCCAGTTTGAAAAGGTCATGGAATCGGTAATTCCTGAATCTGCCGAAATATGTCCTATAGTTCCCCACCCTTCGAGTGATCCGAGAAGAGGTGACCGGTTGATAGTTGAATATAGACGCCCTTTGTTCGAATCAAGACAGACACCAACGAGTAACATTCTTCATGCGCACGAAAGCCACCCGTTTGAGGCTTATCGTCAACTGCTTCTGGCAATGCGCCACTACTGCAACAGCCTTTCAATCCTTGGTGGATGCCGGCTAGTGGTGACTCCCCTTGCGAGCAAACTTATCACTCTCGGAACCGGTTTGGCTTGTTTCGAGATGAAGCCCCCTGATATGGAAAAATACGGAGTTGCCATTCCTTATGCTGAACCAAGGCGTTATAAAGCATCAGTAGAAGATCTGCAGGCATCAAGACCTGAAATAACTGCGCTAGTGCTTACAGGGGAAGCGTATGGCTGAACCTTAGCCAATTCGTAGCTCTGTGGAGGGGCCCTTTGGCGAAAGGGATTATCCGCAGGCAGACTTGATTCGAAACGCTGTGCGTATTTAATGCGAGGCCATGACTGTGACGGTGAAATGAACTATGATTAATGCAATTCTTAAGATGATGTCCTGCTCTGTTGGGACATCCACTAAAGATGGAAATCTACAAAACAGATATACCATAGCGCCAACAATAGAAGATAAAGATATATATAAGTATGTTCTTGATACAAGGAACTTCGAAATTAGCTTGTTTTGGCAGAGAAGTAATTATTTTCTAGTGTTGAATACGGCTTTAGCGGTTGGTTTTTTTAAAGCAGATAAAGATCTATATGCTTTTGTTCTAGCGTTAATTGGTTTTGTTACTTCACTGCTCTGGTATCGGGTAAATCTAGGTAGCAAATATTGGCAATCTAGATGGGAGCAAAAGCTAGCAATGATAGAGAGAGAAATAGCTCCAGAACTAAAATGTTTTGATACAACAAGAGCAATTACTGACCAAGACGTGAGGGAGAGTATTGCTAGCGCACCAGAAAGTAAATCTAAGCTCCAGAAGCGGTTTGAATCAGTAATGCTGGAGAAAAAGCCTTCAGTTAGCTACAACATGACCCTGTTATCGGTATGGTTTATGCTTGGATGGACGGTATTGGTTATTGCACGAATCGGTGATGTTTTTAAGAGTAGCAATCTTCAGAGTATATGGTTAAGGCTTGTCGCTACAGGAGATTGGATTCACCAGTTGCTACATTATTGATGCAGATTGACGCATGTATACATATTTATCAACCCATCCAACTACCTGCGATGTTTCATTTTAACTACCCCGCCCTGCCAATTATCATTCATTTGATTATGCTTTCCCCGTCTGCCCAGATAAATTATTGAAATTCAGGCACGGTTTGAGAGTTTCGGAATCCTGTTTGTTGTGAATGACTCAAATTTGTCACAACGGGCAGCCTTATTGCCCCGCTGCTGCGCTTTGTTATATGGTTTTACTCTGATATTGTTTGTTTATTTGCCAGGTGTGTTGCGAGTGAGCTGGCAAGTTGATTTTGACTCGCTACCCGCGTAAAGCTTTATTTTATGAGGCTTCTGGAGTTTTGTAGGGAGTGGCGGGATTTAGTCAGCGACAAAATGTCACACTGCATGCAACTAAACCATGGGGGCATCACTAACCCTTGAAAAAATCACTTATCTTGCTTGCATTATCAGTGTTACTCAGGTATAAATATAGAAAATCTTGGTGCCATGGCGGTGTGAACAGCTACTGTTTGCAAACCGGCGTGAGTATCAGCAGCAATTAAAAGGGTTCCAGCGAGGTGAGCAGATACTGCTTGCTGCCGCTGGAGCTCTTTTGTTTTATGGGTGGTATTTTAGCCAGTCGTAAAGCCTGATGGCCCGTTTGAGGTCGGTTTTAAAAGCTTGTCCTCCCGTTGAAAGCGCGGAAGGGTTGGCTTTCAATATACGCACAAGGAAAGAGTGCAGTTCGTCAACATTGATGTTTTCTTCCTTGATATGGGGCAGTACCTGTAGGCACTTTCCGTCCGACAGTTTGCTGCAGAGGGAGGAAATCGTCTCTTGCCGGCAATAGTGTCGCTCCCGATTTCTTTTGATCGTACTGGAAAGCAGGTCATCAAAGCAGTTCTTGTCATGAATCGCCGTCTGGACACGCTCCGGTAAATCTCCCGTATATTGAGAAAGGTACTTGTACATCGGCAAGCTGTTACTGTTGTGCGACAGCAGCGTTGGTAATGCTTCCCAGATAATGCTTTCAGCGTCAAATTCCCGGTTATCAAGAACCACGTCAGTGTATAACTCATCTGCGGCAATACCCGCATACCCCTTCTTGCCGAAATCGGCCAGCACCCCGACCCCAATCACTACCTCGACATCTTCCAGCTTTTCATCTTCCAGGCCTACTGTCCTGATCTTACCTGTTGGCTTATTCGTTAACACCAGTTCGTAAATATCCTTTTTTAACCGCCGCAGCATCGGGGCGTTGTATTTTGCCTGGTTTTCCAGCAATGCTTTATATAGCACTTCATAGCTCTTCAGGCGGATACGCGTCATCTCAATGGACTTGCCACCCTCAAACGACTTGCTGTAGGTGGAGACCTCTTCCGGAGCTCCGTCTATTGCCCGTTCAACAAACATGAGCCGCTCTCTGATCTTGTCGAGATTTACGGCGGAAAGACATTTGACGATTGATTTCAGGATGTTTTCAATGTTGGTGTCATTGATGGAATAACCGATGAATATGATGGGGTGTTCGAGGAAAATAGTGAGTATTTTGGCCGCCAGATAGGCGTTCTTTTCCGAGAAGTCAGCATAGTCAACTTCATTGATAACGAGGGTTTCCGACTTCGTGCAGCACCCGTGGATCTTGTAAATTTCGGAAATGCCATGCAGGGTTGAAAATAGCAGTTCTTCCTGACCGATGTATTTCGTGTAGCTGGCAAAGAGGTCCTCGATAAAACTGTCGTAATTGGTAGTCAGCACCCCACCGATACTGCGCATTTCAAGCTGCTTGAACAACTCGATTTCAGCAGCATACTCGGCGTTATGCTCCCGGCTCTTGTCGCGCATATACCGGGCGATTTCAATCTTGAACGGCGAGACGGAGCGGCTCATTTCATCCACCGACCGTTCCCGGCATTCATTAAACTGATCATCCTTGAACCAACGCAGGTTGAAGTCGCGCTCGATCAGCTCCGCCACCTTTGGCAGCAGCCCATCCTTGCACTCAAGCCCTTTCGCCTGCTGCACATACATTTCATAGGCAAAATCATTGTCAGCGGCAAGTTGGGCAAATTTACGGAGCAGTCCCTCCCAGTTTTCCAGACCGAGGTAGCGGATCGACATGCCGGAACCGATAAACAGCATCGGCAGATGGTCGGTTCTTTTCAGGCGCTTCAGAATCGTGTGCTTCATCGTAACTCCTGTTGGGAAATACGCCTAAGGGGACGCTATTGGCTTGGCTCAGCTCACCTTCACCTGGCCGTTCATGAGCATGGGGAGGAGCCAGTCTCTCAGATCTTTTAGTTCCCTATTTTCAATTGAATTCGAGGCGATTTTCTTGTAAATGCCCGACATTGTTTTTTCAAAAAACGCCAGTACCTTTTCATCGGGCCTAACAAGTTGGCATTCCTTTATATGGTCATTTGTTAAATTATTAATGTTTGTCCCAAGGCACTGATTTTTAATATAAATCATGAACCAGGGGGAATTTAAAAAAACACTGACATAAAAAATGAATTTTGCATTAATTGTCAACTTGGAGCAAAATGCACCAAATGCTGCCTCGTTGTCGAAGTAGTAAATACCGTTTTTCCCTATATGCCCTTTGCTCCCACTAGACATTACAATTAACGACTCAAATTTATTTATGAACTGGTTTTCTGAAAGTATTCCTTTGGGAATATATACAAGGTCATCTAAATCCACTTGGTTGCCAGTGATATTTGTTGCCCTTAAAATGCCAGTTACGCCAACATCCTCTTTACTACGAACGTCGTCTTTGCCGTAAGTAACCCCCCTACTGAGTGAGGTGACATCTGCAATTGTCATAGCCCCCCACCCTCCCGGAATCTCCCGCTTCAACTCCTTGTTCCAGACCATCTTCCCGCCGCTGGATTTGTAGGGCTTGCCGTTCTTGTCGGGGAAATAAAATTGCACAAACCAGAAGTCGTACAGCGTTTTTGCCATGGCTTCCAGTTCGGCATTGATGCGGTTGTTGAGTTCGATTTTGGCATCGAGAGTCTGTAACAGGTTCGCGACCTTTGCTTGCTCTTCAATGCAGGGAATACGTATTTTAAAATTATGGAATTCATTTAAAGCAATCCTATCTACGGTCGCCCCTCTTATTGTATTAGAGACAATCGTCTGCTGGAATTTGGGCGATAAGTATGCGTAAAGAAGGTATTCTGGAATAACTTTATTTCTTTTTGGCCTTAGCAATCCCATCCTGCGGCCTAAACATGCTCGAATGCCATCAGGCATCAGAGCCGCTTCGCCTAACCTTGTTTCGTATGAAAAGAGCAAGTCCCCTTTTTGGGGAGAAACCCTTTTTGTCCACTTTTTAAAGTCGGCTTCACTAAGGCAAGCTGACTTTGATAAATCCAATCGCCCTTTCTCCAGGCTGGAGATACTCAAAAAGTAAGGGCCAACTTCTATTTTTTTAGGGGTAGCATGAGGACCATCAAAAATATCAGCAATCTCGCCAATTGTGGTAACCGAATCATCCATTTAGAACAACTCCTGACAGAGCTTTTTTAATCTCTACTTCCAACTCTCGGGATTGGCTAAACAGTCGGTCCAGGTTTTCATCAAACCCTTTCATCTTCGCCGCGAACTCTTCCGGGGTCAGATCCACATACTCGATCTTCACATCAAAATATTGCCCGGCACTCAATGAATAATTCTTCTCCTTGATCTCCTCATAGGAAACCACCACGGCGAAATCCTCTACCGCCTTGTGGTCATTAAAAGTCTTGATAATCAGCTCTTCCTCTTCCGCCGACAGCAAGGTCTTCTGGTTTTTTCCCTCTTTAATTGTCGTTCCCAGCTTGGAGGCGTCCATCAGGACGATATCGCCCTTGGTATTGGTCTTATCCAGAAAGAGCACGGAAACATTGGTGCCGGTGGTGGCAAAAATATTGCTCGGCATGGAGACAACGCCGCGGAGCATCTTTTCTGTTACCAGCTTTTCCCGGATCTTCTTCTCGATGCCGCTCTGGGCGGTAATGAAGCCGGTGGGGACGACGATGGCGGCTTTACCCTTGGCAGACATAGAAAACATGATGTGCTGGATAAAGAGCAGATAAATTGCCATCTTGTCTTTATCCTTATTGGGTATCTTGGGAATGCCGGCAAAAAAGCGGTTATGGTTCTGCTTGGTGTCCAGGTCGTTGCGGAAATCGCTGAAATCCAGCTTGAACGGCGGATTGGAGACGACGTAATCGAAGGACATCAGCTTTTCGCCGTTTTTGTGGTAGGGAGTTAGCAAGGTATTTCCCTGGATGATATTCTGGATGGAATGTACCAGATTGTTCAGGATCAGGTTAAGGCGCAACATGCTTGACGACTTTTGCGAAATATCCTGGGAGTAGATGGTACAGCGGTCCTCGCCGATGGCGTGGGCAAGATTCATGAGCAGAGTGCCGGAGCCGGCCGACGGGTCGTAACAGGTGACATTACTCACCGGCTTGTCCACCAGGATGTCCGCCATGATCTTGGCCACGGCATGGGGGGTGTAGTATTCGGCGTATTTGCCGCCGCCGTCCTTGTTGTAGTCCTTGATCAGGTACTCAAAGATGGTGGAGAAAAAGTCGAATTTCCGGTGAAAGATCTTCTCGAAACTGAAGTTCACCAACTGGTTGATGATGGCGCGGCAGAAGTTGTCCCGCTGGGAGCTGTCAGTAATGTAGTTGGAAAGCTCGTCAAACAGGATGATCTTTGCGCCGGTGCCGGTCTTTACGGAAAAGATGTCATTGTTAAAGATGGCAATGTCGCGCAAGGTGTCGTCGAAAAGTTTGGCAAACTCTTCCTTGTTCTGCCGGTTGTGCAGGCTGGATATAAAGTGCTCTCTTTTCAGCTTGGCACTGTCTGCGTCTATCCGCATGAGCAGTAATTCGTATTGCTTGTCCGAATACGCGGCTATTTCTTGTTCCCAATTGGCGGCCTCTTTCAGTTTCGGCTCCAGCTCCTTCACCTCAAAGCCGAACTTGTCATTCATGAATTTGTAGAGAAACACCTGGGTAATAATTTTGAATTCATTGCCGTCGTTCCCCAAACCGTAGGATGCGCACACCCCCTTGAGGTTGTCGATCAGTTCCTTCGTTTTTGCTGTAAAATCCCTTGTTACCACTTAGATACTCCCTGATATTCGTTAATGTACTCCTGCGCTACGCAGGTATTGATGTATCGAGCCGCTTCCGGATCAAGCTTGATCTTTGCCTTGCTGAAGCCGCCAATGACCATCGGCATGAGCATATTACCGAAATAGCCTTCGTTTTCCAACAGTCGGGTATTGATCAGCACCTTGTCGTCGGTCTGTTTTTTTATGTCGAGCAAGGTGGCATGAATCGCGCTTTCCCGTTCCGAGATGGTTCCTTTTTCCATGATTCTCTTATGGATGCGGGCATATTTGGCGTCGTTCTCATACTTAGCCTTCAGCAGGTTGTTCCTACGATTTAGCTCCGTTACCTTATCGAAAATCTGCTGCAATGATCCAATATTCTGCTTCATCTCTTCCTGGGAAATTTCGTCTAGATTCTTATTTTGAAAGAGCCGTTTCAACTCTTCGTAGAGGGAGACAAACTCGGGGTCTTTGTGATCAAAGTTCCCCAACAAGGCCTCCCTGGTTCTTCGGAGTGTATCCTTCAACTGGTCGGCAATGACCAGTTCTTCTTCCGAGACCTTGCGGAACATGAAGAGCACGTTTTCCAAAGCCACATTGAGCAGATTGGTCGTATCAACGCTGTTCTGCACTGACTCTTTCAGGTTCAGCAGTTCCAGATGCCGGACGGTCTCGCTATAGAGCTGGTTCAACTTTTTAAAATCGGTATTTTCCAGTAACTCGAAGTGGCCGAGAAGCCGGATGATGTTGTAGAGGTTGCGGGCATTCTCCAGGGCTTTTTTTATCTCCAGCAACGTTTTCCGATCTTCAATCCGGCTGATCTGTTGGGAGAATACTTCCGCGTTTTGCAGGTCATAGTGAAACAGTTTTTCCTTGATGTCGCTGATTTCTTCGTCAATCTCTTCCTTAGTTTTGAACAGATTGGAATAGGTCTGCATTTCATCGCCCAGTTCCGCCTGCAATTCCTCGAAGTATGCCTTGTTGGTGGCGTCAAACTCCTTGCGGATGTCGGCAAAATCAACCACAAATCCGTAACGGAATTTTTTATAGGGGCGATTGACCCTAGTGAGGGTTTGCAGCAGGTTATGGTCTCTGATCAGCCGGGCAAGGTAGAGCTTCTTGAGCCGCTTCGCATCAAAGCCAGTCAGGAGCATGTTGTACACAAAGAGGAAATCGATTTTCCCGTCCTTGAAATCCTCCACCTCCTGTTTACGGTCATCCTTTGAGCCGACATCATGCAAGATCAGAGATGCAGTCAGATTCGTTTTCTGTTTTTTCAGGTAGTCACCATATTCGACAACCGGCTCTGCTACATTGAGGTATGACGTCTCAACGTCCCTAACTGTTATCTGAGTGGGATTGTATTTCGCGATAAACACATCAAACAGCCTGCGGGCTTGCTCGGCGCTGTCGCAAACCACCATGCCACCTATGGAATGGTCTCCTAGGCGGATTCTGCTGTTGATGAAATCCTGAATAATGTAATCCAGCATCGGTTCGACGAATTTCTCGTGGGCAAAGATAACACGTTTGTCCGCGTCACCCTTGAGTATTTCAACATCTTTCAGCGCCTGTTCGAGCTGAATTTTGTAGTTGGTCTCGATCCCTTCCCGGATCAACCGCAGCGTGTACCCATCGGCAATGGAGGCATTGTAGTAATATTTGTGAATATAGTCGCCAAAGATGTCCCGTGAACGCCGGTCTGACAATATAAGAGGGGTACCGGTTAAGCCGATAAGTATGGCGTCTCGGTCGGAATTGAACAAGTTGGCAAGGAAACTGCCTTTCGGGTTATAGCTCCGGTGCACTTCGTCGAGAAAATATACCCGCTGAATGCTTATGTCGTAGTCTTGAGCCTGGAGCAGAGTGGTGTCGTCCTGAAACTTCTGGATATTAACAACCGTAACCTCCCGCTTGCCGGACAGATTGTGAATTGCCTTACGCAACCTGAAGCTTTTCAGCAGATCTTCTTTTGAATTGACGGTATGGACGACCAGCCCCCTGATGACGAACTCACGCTTGGCCTGATTCATCAGATCAATACGGTCAACGATGAAATAGAATTTGGGAATGATCTCCTTTTGTTGAAAATAATCTGTCAGGTAATGGATGTTGTAATAGGCAAGCGCCGTCTTTCCACTCCCTTGGGTATGCCAGATGATCCCTTTCTTAATGCCACTATCGAGCTTCTGTTGTATCGCTTTTGTGGCAAACAGTTGTGGATAGCGCATGATGTGCTTCTCAACACCGTTTGTTTCCTGCACGTAGGCAAAGCCGTACTGCAACAGCATCGCCAGTCGCTCTCGGCAAAACAGTGACGTCAACAGCCTGTTTGTCGGGGCAGTGGGCTCTTTGTTGGTGATAAATTCCGGCGAGTGCTTGATTGCGGAAAGGTTATTGTCCTTCAGGACAAGGTTTTCCCTGTCGTCATCTTCTGGCTGAAGAAGTTTTGAAAGATTGAATTCTTCTTCCTCTCGAAAACAGTTAAAATGTACGTCACCGTAAGACGTTGAAGAATAGAAAGCGCCTTGAACGGGCTCGATGGACTCCTGGTCATATTCCATGTTGTTGGAATAAATTAGCAGTTGTGAAATATTGATGAACTTCCTAAACTTCTTGTTCCGGAAACGGTCATGCATGCGATTTCGTTCTGCCAGAATTCCTTCATGATTATTCGGCTTTTTCACTTCTATGAAGGCCAGCGGCATGCCATTGACAAGCAGCGTGATATCCGGCCGAAACTCGTCATCACCGTTTTTACAAGTCAACTCTGTTACCGCATGAAAGCTGTTGTTGCTGAAGTCTCTAAAGTCGATCAGCTTCACCCCCGAACGGGCAGTTAGCATCCGATAAAATGATTCACCCAGGTCTTCGTTTTCTAAAGACAATGAAATATCTTCAAGTAATCTCTTGATATCTGTTTCTTCTACATCTTTATTAATTCGCTTGATGCTTTCAGAAAACAAATCTGGAAAAATATTGGTACTTTCATCATGAGTAGATTTGGATAATGAGAGGTAGTCATACCCTAATCTGCATAGATGCAAAATTGCCGGTATTTTTACACGAGTGTTTTCATTGAAGCTCATCGTTTATGATCCTTTCAAAGATACCGCGTGTCTTCCGGACCTGTATTTAAAGCGACATTGCCAAACCTACCCTTACTTTTCCAGCAACTTTCCCTGTCCCTTGTTGGCGCATTACTAACATCACATAAAGCCGTGGCCAACTAGCGAGTCGCTCTGAACAAATTCCATGCAGAATGATAAAGCAAATTACCATACCTTGATTTCTACTAAATTTCCACAAAATGCACCACTAATTAAAAGTGACTAAAATACTTTCCTAAAAAAATATCCGTCCTTCTTGCATTGACCCAGGCGGCACCTTCTATTTCTACGGTATCCAGATTCATATTATTGACTAGGATGGAGTGTCAGGGTTCGTAGCGAGAGAGGTATACGAGATTTTGGGGTTTGTTAATTCAAGGGATCCTGTTGCGATATTGTACGAAGATGAAAAGCGATAGTGTCGTATTCCCGACGCCAGCTGCAATATCCAAATAGGTTATTGAACATTAGCCCGTGTGGGTATAGACTTCCCTTTAAAAAACAGAGGGTAGCAAAGATGACAACAAATATGACTTCCTCCACGCTGGCAGACGCTATCAATTCGTTGCCATCATCCGGTGAACTTCCTTTACCGCTACCTCCTGTCCATTTAACAACCGCGCGTTATTTTACAAAAATTGTAGCTAATGGCTTTTTGTCCCCACAGAATTGTAAATACTTCGGTGAGCCGATTCTTTATCTCTTTTATGGTGGCGTATTTTATCGCCCCGAATCTTCACCAACAAGGCATGCCATCGAATTTCCTGTAGCTTTTGTTTTCAACCCAAGTGTATTAGATAGTGTTGAAAGGTTTTTTCCCTTCGACACAGGTGCAATAAAATCAGGAAGAGTCGGAGGCTGGACTGACAGACTAAAGCCAATAGATCCTCGATTCAAAGTTGATGGAAGGAGAGAGTCTGTCGCGCCTGAAATGGTTCAATATTTGTTTGGGTCAAATGCGAATTATCTTAGAGGAAAAATTAACAGTGATTCAGTAAACAAGCCAGATCCATTTCCTCTTTTACATGAATACTATTCTGACGACCTTACTTCTTTAGGTGTAGATCATCGCCAATGTGTAATTGAATGCCAGTGCTTAATTGACATATTACTAACAAGAGACTTGATATGGGTCGGATTCCCTGAAACTATGACTGATGAATTTGCAAAATTATATCTTTTGACCAAACCATATATGCCGGATTATTACGCCTATGATTGTCCTGTTATTTTTAATCCATCTGAAATTGCTGCCATTTTAGCAGATAAAGCTAAAGAAGTTATCTATCGATATGTTGTTCTTCCTGGAGGTGATTGATGAATACCTTTAGGCTTATAGGTCATGACAACCCATATGGATCATATCCATCGCCTGTTGCTCCTGTTGGTTACATCGAGAACAAACTAGCAGTAATTTTAGTTTCAAAGAACGGTACAATATTTCAATTTATTGACGATGATTCGATATTTATTAAGCATAGTAGATTAATTACGAACCGACTTACTGATTATGAACCACAAAAGCATAGATTGTTTGCCTTTGATAAAAACAATATTGTCATGTATGAAATATCAAAAGAACAGGGTTTTATTTCTGATCTGTTGATTGACAATGACTTCTCAACAAACAAGCCTTTTATGAGGTGGTCATTAGCTAAGTCAACTAAAGCAACTGAAACAATATATTCGGAATTTATTAGAACCGTAAAATATCTTTACAACAATTACCCTGATTTTGTATCAACATGGTATGATAACGTTGTTGGCAACTTAACTAATGTTTACGGGCTAAATCTGCCAAGTAAATGGCAAGCTTTATTTTATGAGATAAATACTCCACAAAATCAAGAAAATATCAGTAAACTTCCAGTACTATCACGGGCATATTATTATTTTATTATTCCTACCATTTCAATTCTTGGTGTTGCTGATATTGGCAGTTATAGGCTTGCCGGCAAACAAGCCAAAAAACTTGGCTTTAAAAATACTCTGCTTGTAATAGACGCTGGCACAGTAATAATGGGTGTTTCCGTTATTATCGCCCTTTGCCTGAAGGCCGAAGGCATTGATTGTGTTCTTTACTCTAGAGCCGAGCCCAATCCAACCGACATAAACGTACGTGACGGTGTTAAAGTTTGGAAAGACAATTGTTGTGACTCCATGATCTCCTTGGGTGGCGGTAGCTCCCATTCCTGCGGTAAAGGTATTGGGCTCATGATCTCCAACCCTGGGAAGGACATCCGTGATTTTGAAGGTCTTGACAAGTCTTCTAATGACTTCATTCCCTACATTGCGATTAACACCATAAATGGTGATGTCAGTTCACTGACCCGTTTCTGCCTCATCACCAACACCGATACACATGCTAAAATGGCTATCTTTGACTGGCGTGCTACTCCACAGGTATGTATTATTGACCCAGCCCTCATGCTTCGCAAACCGACCGGACTGACCGCAGTAAATGGTATGGACGCGCTTGCGAATGCTGTTGGGGCATACGTTTCCACAATCGCAAATCCGATTACAGATGCATTCTCAATCAAAGCAATCAAACTGATTGCCAAGTCTCTTCGCCGAGTTGTTGCCTTGGGGTCCGACCGACAGGCGCGAGATGATATTACATGGGCTGAGTTCCTTGCTAGTATCGCTTTCGTCAACACCGCTGGTGGCTATATTCACATGATACCTCAGCATTTGGTTGGCTTATACAGCATGCCTTTTGGCATTTGCGGCGCTATTTTCCACCGAGAATTTGCTCAGTTCTTCATGAATGCCGCTCATGAACGCTTTGCCGACATAGCTAATGCGATGGGTGTAAGGACAGAGCAACTCTCGACTTTAGAAGCAGCACAGGCAGCTATCGACGCCATAAAGAAGCTGTTCTCTGACGTTGGTGTATCCACATCAATGACGACGGAAATTCTTCTTAAGACCATGGCTGAAAATGCGAGGAAAGACCTCTTCAACCTCATGAACCCTCGAAAAGTAACTTTGGATGATATTGTAGAAACTAACAAAAATGTTTCATAGTCTATATTCTGCTACAGAACACCTCAGTTAAGACATATTCTACCTATTTATAGGTATCCGTGTATAAACTTACAGTATTACCTATCGTTTGCATGGTCTACCTTCTCCACCGCAACATTCGCAAGAATTTGCCTTGATCCGGCTCACCCTGAGTTGTTCCTGCTGTTATTCCAGGCTGCAAGGCACGCATGGTACAGGCTTCTTGTGTTAGCTATCGCATGTTGAATGTCTCCGGCGTTTTGTCTCTCAAAGGCCGTATCAATCCGCTTCATTTCCACCTGAAGGGAAGTCCACTTAACGACTAAATCCTCCCGGACCCAATCCCAGCAGCCGCCGCGAGGGTCAAAGCGCGTCATTTCTGTTACAAGATTCTCGATTTCAGCGGCCCAGCGTTGTGATTCAAAGGAATCGCCCCCCGGCTCATTGCCCCCTGCCCGTAGCTTTGTATCTCTCCATCCCACTTCAATCACCTCCGTCACTCCTGCTTCATGGCCTTGCTCGAAGGCAACACTGCGGGGTTTACCGCGTATAGAATGGCCGGACGCCCCCCGCTTTTCTTCTTGTGAGGCTTGCTGATGATGTTTCTAGAGGTTAAAACTTTAAGCGCTGCTTCGAGGCGGTCAATTGTCCTAAATTGGCGGATGGCCTTGATTGCTTCATTCTGTCGAAAAGATAGTTTCCCGGTTGCTACAATCCAGCGTAAAACGATACGGGCGTCATTCTGTAACGGTTCGGCCCCCATCATATCGAAAGCCGTTTGAGCGTGAGCAATAAGCAATTCACATAGATCAAGCGCCTTTTCTACTGTAGAGAGGTTGATTTCTGTAATCGCCGCGCCATGCTCCACCACATGAAACAATCCGGAGATACGAAGAGCCGCGCCTGGTAACTTACTAGTCCAGTCCTGGATACTATAAAACTCGCCGTCCTGCCCCTGCCGGTCCTCTATGTACTGGCCGAACAGTTGCCACGCTCGCAATGCGTCAGGTGACAAGGTAAGTAATCGCGGGCTCTCACGACCACTGCTGTCATATTTAGCCTCAATCTCAAGTAACCTCTTCATCCCGGCTGTGTATTCCGCTTTCACATCATCAGGGATCTTGATCCGCTGAGTCACATCCCGCGTCCCGATCGTGCTTTTTGGAAGGCAGTACAAGAAGCGTGCAAGGGTCCCATTGCCACGAAATCGCATCTTGCTGCCGGTCCCAAGGTCTTTAATCACAGACGGTTGAACGGCTAAGCCGAATGTTAAGGCTGGCTTTTCGATGGTAATGCTCCTCCCCTGCCGGTCTACCCTAATAGGAGATCCAGCGTGTCCCTGTAGAAATACATTCAGATTTGCCCTTCCTCCGGAGTATAAACCGCTCATGACCTCGAAAATCCCCCCTTCATCCGAGAGAAGAGCCATCCGACCGCCATGGTCAACCAAGAGTGATTGAAGGCGCTCGGGTGTGACATCATCCGCCCATAGCCTCGGCGCTATCAACTCCTCCGGCGTTTCATCCTCAATCTTGGCTATTTCCTCTAGTAGTGCTTCGCGCCCGGCTCCGGTTGTATCGGACTTCGAGGCACGGGCTTTGATTTGTTCTATGGCTTTCTGGCCGATTTCCCGTTGATGCTTGACCCGCTTGATGTCTGGTTTCAGCCGATTTGCCTCTTCATGCTCCCATTGGCTCAACGGTTCAGTAAAAGCATTACGGACAGCGGTCTTCCGGTTTCCAGGGTCAAGCGCCGTCACGGTCCAGACACTAAGGGCCTCCGTATAGTCATCTCCAAAAGCAGAGACCACGAATCGTTTCTGAAGACAGGCCGCAACCGCCCCAAGCGCAAACATGACACTAAGGCCCGGCGGCGTCTGTGTGGCAGCCGCAAGTGCCTGGCAAAAATCTCCAAGCCAGGCCGGGACCGACTTGGCGGGAATCTCCGGGGTTTCTACCTCCCCGAAAAGAACAGGCTCGGGCCAATTGTCAGAAGGAAATTGTTCAGGCATTGCGTTGTCCGTGGAGGGCGCAGGGTCTGCATTTTGTATCTGGTAAGTCCTTAGGGGGTTATCAAAAGGGAACTTGTCCTGTGGCACCTGGTTTTCTGGATTTGCCGCACCTTCGATAACCTCCCGAACTCGCGCCAGCCCTTCAAGCAAGGCAAGGTCGTTGAAGTCGGTGGGCTTATCGGATACGTCCTTGAATATCGGAACAGCCAATAATCCTTTGACGGCCCGGCAAGCTTCTATCGCTTTCGTTAATCCAGGATTGCCGTCCGTAAACTGGTCGTTGTCAGCCGCCAGAATAATTACACGATCAGGGTGCTTCTCTCGTACTGCTTTCGCAACGGATAGCAGGTTCCCGCTGTCGAAGGCAACAAGCGTAGAATGCCCGGTCCCTTGGTGGATGCTCGCAGCTGTCGCGTACCCTTCAGCTATAACGACGGTATTGTTCTGTATTATGCCTATTGAGCAGAAGTGCCCAGTCTTGTCGGTCCCGGATTTGAAGCGTTTAGAACCGTCAGACTGGACAAACTGTATCCCGTGAAGAGTCCCTGACTCATCCTGGACCGGCACAAGGAGGGTTTCTTTCAAGAGCTTCAGGCCATAACCTTTGACGCCTTTCCTCTTCAGATAGGGATGGTCGTTTGTGGCGTCTTGGCATTTCAACCATATTTCAGAGCACCACTTCCGGCATCCAGCCTGGATCTGTGCCTGTTCCTCCTCCCTTGCCTTCTTAGCCGCTTCAATATTTGACGCATACCGGGCTTTTTCTTCCGGGGTGGGGGCCTTGTATTCCTTGCTGCACCAGTTTTGCGTAATACCCCGCTTCCAACATCCAAATTGTCCGGCGGGAGGATCATCGGCATGGAGCACATAGAAGCCGTTATTGCTCCGAGGCTTATCTCCAGGAATGGTGAAGCGGTGTAGTTTCCCATCGGCCACTATCTCGGAAGGCGGTTCTATCCCCGCACCTTGCATGGCTTCGCGGAATCGTTCGATTGACAAGGTCATGAAATACCCCCCGGCTCTGTGACTTCAATTCCATCACAGATGCGGATAACTGATTCCAACGGAAAATTCCGGCGCAAGTAATGAAGGACTTTCACAGCCTCTTGTTTCCATTGCGCAGATAAGGCGGGACAACCAATCGCATCGTAAAGACAACTGCACTGGATAGATGCTTTACAGGCACGGATAGCGGTCTCAAGTGCTTTATCAGCGGCAGTTTCCGGATTATTCGTTTGCACTGTCAGCCTCCGAAGTTGATGTAAACCTTTGAAGGCCCACAATAAAGGCCGCTGTGCTATCCAGCGGGTACCTGATGGATTTTCCTCCAAGCCTACAAAATGGCAGTTTCAAACGGCCTGTAAGCCTAGCCTGTTCGATTGTTGATTTCCCCAATCCTGTGAGTTCTTCGACATGGCGCTGTTTCAGGAGGGGGGGGTATCCTTGCTTCACCAGTTGTTCAACTAGAAGCTTCACGTTTTCATCGATCGATCCTGGGTTAATTGCTGACAATGTCGAACCGGCAGTTGCCTTCTGAAAAAGTCCTCCCTCCCTGGCCGCCTCTTTTAATTTATTGGTGTTGTTTGACATAAATAAGCCTCCTCAACGTTGTGATGTTTCGTACAAGTGAGTGGCATTCAACTACAAATTTTTTCACAGAAAAAGATGGAACAGTTCTAGCTGTTGGGTAGAAAATAGGGGGGTAGGTTCGGAGGGAATGAGCATAACGCTTGTAAAAAGGGCTTTTTATTGGTGGGTATGTTTTTTTAAAAAACGTCATCGTACGGAAGCAGGGGGGTATGAATGATTAATTTGCTGAGGGAATCCAGTAGCAGAAGGGTTGAGCGACAACATTAATCTGTCTTCGGCGAGCCGCCCTCCTTGTTCGGGTTCGCAAGCGTCACAATACGATCAAGTGCGTTTTGTGAAAAGCGTCCCTTATAGTTGTTCCTAATCCACTCTTCCAATTCCTTTTTGTGGGACTTCTTGCTTTTGAAACTGCCACTTCCATACAAAGCCATCCACGCAGAAACGGCTGCTTCCAGTTCAAGAGCAAAGTACGGATGTTCCCTGTCAAGATAGGGAAGCTGTTGTACAGGAGCATTAAGAAATCTGTTAATTTCTTTTGAAGAAATAACGATATCATCCTCAGTAATCCATAAGACCTCTAAAAGCATTAGAAAGCCATCTGTGCCGGCATGTTTTAGTATATCCCTACCGGGCCTTAAACAGCACGCTCCAATACAACCGTGATCCCACTTCCATTCAAGATTATCATATACAATAATCTCGAAAAGCCCCTTATAGTACTCCACACCGTGGCGAACTATGTTGTCCTTTTCATCTAAAGTACATTTATAGAATCCGGTAATTGGTAATTTGACACATGCTCCGAGCTGTCCGGAAAGGAGATAGTCTTCAATATCTGATGGGTCCAGACCGAGTTTATCAGCGGCTTCGTCTTTTCTGCACCAAAGTTTCTCCGGTATTGGCATTACACTATCTCCTCTTACGCAATCACGCCCTGCCCGACAGAAGGTAAGGCCTCGGCACAGTGCACGAATGTGATTTATCCGTTTCCCTTTCAGGTGTTAAACATTATATACAACACTTGCTTTTTCATGTCATGGGATCTCTTTATCTCCACTGAACACCTCCGGCGGGGAAGAGGGGTAAGAAAAAAGCGGAAACAGGCGGAAACAGGACGAAACCGGACACTTTCCGACGAACGGAAGAGACGGGGAGGGGTGGAGGATGGACGGCGACCCCGGAATGTTAATTCCCATATACGGTTCAAAAGGGACAAAAGGTATAAAAGCCATTTTGTCTACCTAACCATATGATATTGTAAGGTGGTTTTTGTACCCAGTCATGGTAGAAAAGGGTACGGAAGCGGGGCAAAAGCTCATTTACCCGGATTTTCACCCTTTGGATTCGGGTACAAAAGGTACAAAAGGGATGAAAATCTTACCCCGTCACCGCCATCAGGAATACTTGGGGGAAAGGCGGCGACCCGAGCCTGTGCAAAAGCATGAGTCACACCAGCCTTTTACGAAGTGTTGCATCAAGCGTAAAACGTTGACTTCTTCTTTTTCATCGACTCTTTATAAATTTTCTTTTTTTCTCGTTCAATTAAATCCTGCTCTCTTTTATGTATCTTGTATTCATCAGGCTTCATCTGTGCAAGTATCTTAATTTCTCTCAGTCGTTTTGAAGGAATCTGGACGCTCATCCATTCAGGAGTTTGATACACTGGATTTTGTTTCTCTTTAAGGATCTTCTCCCGCTCTCGCTGCATGAATTTGTAATATCTGTTTCGTTCTTCATTCCAGGCTAATAGACCTTCGAAACTTTTGGTGTCACAAAGCATTCCTCTTCGATCAAAGGGGTACGCATTGTTGAAGTCATTTTCATGGACAGTTTCGTGATGGTGATGTGGTACTTCAGATGAGCTTGTTTGGTTTTTGGATTCAAGAGTATTTCGGATTGCCTCTATTCCTTCGATGATTTTATAGAGAAGTTCCCGATCTGAAGACACGTTCTTCCTCCTTTGCGACTTTAAATGTTACCT
>Ga0351903_1052_pt1 | contig 31580 bp, 35 predicted proteins | sample BONcelHT113001D6_FD_206874 | JGI IMG/M metagenome (GOLD analysis project Ga0351903, IMG submission 206874) | Enriched cells from coal bed in the Powder River Basin, Montana, United States - BONCAT cells T11 rep1 HSBNCT.T11.300.1.D6 ... | reverse complement strand
GCTCTTGTACAGCAGACAAAACCATACCGGGAGGAATGGACGGTTGTCACCGATAGGGATCCTACCGCTGCTGAAGAAGCTGCCATGCACCTTGCCATGAAAGTATGTAAACATACCAAAAGCAACGCAATCATCTTTGCTGACAGTAAAAAAGCAATTGGAATCGGTGCCGGACAGATGAACCGGGTAGACTCAGCCAGACTCGCAATATCGCGATCTCTTGAATCTCTTAAAGGCACTGTAGTTGCTTCAGATGCATTCCTTCCTTTCCCTGACACCCTGGAAGTAGCTGCAGAGGCGGGAGCTACCGCTCTCATCCAGCCGGGAGGCTCCATTCGGGACGATGAAGTAATTGCGATGGCAAACCGTCTCAACATTGCGATGGTGTTCACCGGAGTCAGATTCTTCAGGCATTAACTGCACTTCTGCCCTTCTCTTTTTCTGTGCGCTCCGTCATATTTTTGAAGGGGATGAAAGCACCTGTACATATCTATGGATACGTGTCACTCTTTTCGTGACCTGATGCTGATGATGGTCTCTCGTATTGAGGAGGTTGCCCTTTCTATTGACCAGAGCCAGGTTGAATGTTTCCTCACCGCGATAAACCAGGCAGAGCGAATATTCGTGCTTGGTGCTGGCAGATCCGGATTTGTTGCGAAATCGTTTGGTATGCGGCTGATGCATCTTGGAATGAATGCATATGTAGTAGGAGAAACAGTAACCCCTGCATTTCATGAAAAAGACATCCTGATTGCATTCTCCGGTTCAGGAAAGACGAAGTCAGTACTTGAGGCTTGTGAAACCACCAGACAGATAGGAGGATCCCTCTGTCTGATTACTGGAACAAAAGAGTCACCAATGACTGCTCTTGCATCATGTGTAGTGTACCTGCAAACTGATGACGAGAGTATCCGCACAGGCTCTGATCACTTTGAACTTCGTCAGCTCCGGGGTGAACACCGATCCCTTTCGCATCCATCAACTCCGCTTGGCACCCTCTTTGAGACGTCAGCGATGATCTTTGCAGACTCAATAATATCTGCATTAATAGAGATGAAAAAGTGCAGCATCGATGAAATTATTCACCGGTACTCAAATATGCAATAATGCTGGAAAATAATTTCGCAATAATTCAGAAATTGCGGATCATGCGTAAAATAAAGAGTGTTTCTCCCCCCTCTACCTGTTCCTGACACACCATCTCACCATGCCATCCGGCTGCCAGTATAAGCGCAGATGTTTCTTTTATTCCGGTTAATGATGAAATTAGGAGCAAAGCCCTGCCACCAGGTACCAACACTTCAGATAAACAGGCGATAAACCGGATAATAACCTCACGACCATTCTCCCCTCCGTCAAGCGCATACTCAAGCCAGTCATCAACCCGTTCCTCAGGGTTTGTTGGGAGATAAGGAGGATTGAAGATTACCAGATCAAAAACCTGACGAATTCCAGCGCAGAGATCGGTTCGAACCATCGGTACCCCTGCATGATATGCAGTCCTGACCGCATGAGGGTTGATATCTGTCCCTGCCACCATCCGACATGATACCAGGCGGGAAGATATATACCCGCTTCCGACTCCGATCTCAAGCACCCGATCATCAGGAGTCACCTCTTTTTCTGCAGCGCGAAGCAATAAAAACGTGTCTTCTGCCGGCTGATACACCTGATCAAAATCAGGAGACGAGCATATTGGTGATCGTGGCATAATCCTCCAGATAAAGCTCTTCAGGACGGCTGGACAGAATAGCAGGGTCGAGATCAGATATCACCTTAGATACCAGTTCTTTGCCAAAAACTGAACCAGCATTCTTCATAATACTTCGAACAGTCTTTCTCCGTCCTGCAAAAAGGATCCTGACCAGGTCTGCATATACCCTGCGATCTGAAACAGGGAACAACGGAGGGCGGGGCTCTATTCTGACAACCGTTGAATGAACAGCAGGAGGTGGTGAAAATGCACCAGGAGGAAGATCAAAACATCTGCTCACACGGGCAAACGTCTGAGCCATTACCGACAATCTTCCACAGTCACGACTCCCAATATCAGCAAGCATCCGGTCAGCAAACTCTTTCTGGTACATGAGAACTGCTGCTTCAAAACCAATATCAAGAAGACGGAACGTAATTTTTGATGACGCTGAGTAAGGAAGATTTGCTACTACCAGTTCAAAAGGAGGGATCTCCACACGAGTTGCATCACCGGGAACAAGGACAAGTGAACCCTGAAGTATTGCACCAGCAAATTCATGCTTTAGAAAAGAGACCAGGGTCTGATCCACTTCAACTGCAATAACCCGGGCTTTGTGCTCAAGCAACGCACGGGTGAGAACTCCCCGGCCAGGCCCGATTTCAAGAACATTTCGGCCGGAGACGTCAAGGACAGTAGCAATCCTCTCTACTGCATAGAGATCAGTGAGAAAATGCTGATCCCGGTATGCACTCATCGTGATGTAAAGAGATGATACTTTTCAGTCTGATCCTCAAGTTCCTGAAGGATGCGGCCGCGAATCATCTTTTCAGGATGTGGAAGAGCTTTAATTCGTGTTGCAATATCTGCAAAATTCTCAAAGGGCTTTTTCTCACGCTCTTCAATGATCTCCCACATGAGTTTTTTACCAATTCCGGGAAGAAGGGCTAACATATGCAATTTAGGAGTAATTGAAATCGACTTGTTGTAAAAATCAACATACTCCTGCTCCCGTTCTTTGACCAGTTTCTCGATCACAAACGGGAGTTCAGTTACTGCCCCATGCGTAAGTTCATGATACCCGATTCGGCGCTTAACCCGTTCAATCTTCTCACGCTCTCCACTGCCGATATAGATCTGCTCACCGATTTCTACATTCAGGGTCTTTGGAATCAACTCTAGGAGTTTGTACTGCTCAAGCCCGACTGCCTGCACAACCGGTTCGCGTTTATAAATGGGACGTGGATCGTCAGGATACCCTTTAAGAAGGATATCAAGAACTATTGCGTTGACCTCTTTCTTCTCTACCTTCATGACCACACCTAACTAAAATGAGTCATGACAAGATCAAGAATCTGATCGATCTCTTCAGGAGTATGAGCAAACTTATCCTTACCAAAGACAGCCCGGACTTCGTCTCTGGTTCTTGGCATCGTGTTTGCAATCCGGAGCGCAACGTCCGGTTTCACCTTTTCAACCTGGAGCAGTGCCTCAACCAGACTCCGTGACTTCCCGGATGAGGTCCGAGCGATCTGGTTGGCATGTTCTATGCTCCTGCGGAGCTCATACGACATCTCTTTCCCTTTCTCAAGACGCACCGCCTCCACATTGAGGAGTTCTTCTTTAAGTTCAGGGACTGTAATCGCATCTTCGCGGATAATTCCTTTTACCTTCATGCCAACCGACCGTTCCTATACATTAGTACTGCTGTGCCTTGAGATGCTGGGGGCGTGAGATGATAGTTTTGAGTTTATTGCCATCGTAGATCTGGACGAGCCATGCACGACCACGGCGACCGATCACTGAGCCGGTCTTCCCATGGAATCTTGCATGAGGCATCCCTTTCTGGATGCTAGGCTCGCAGACGATATGAACCTTCTGACCCATATCAAATTCCTGAATAACCGTAGTTACCGGCAGAACGCCGCGCTTTCTCAGATCTTTCTTAAATTTATACCGGGTCTTTCTCCTCGGTCCGTTGTGAAGTGCCATATATCAATCACCTAACTTTCAGTTCCCTGCACGTCGATCACATCGAGTTGAACAACCCGTGCTGGTGTTCCCAGGATCTCTGATAGACTGGGCGTGGTACGCCCCTGGTCACCTGATATCAACTCCTTTATGTACAAACCTGCCTCTCCGGTTACTTCAATTGCGTAGAGACTTTCTTCGCGGCCTGCACTTATGATATCAAGGACAACCCTCTCCCGTATCTTATCTGCCCTCCGGTGGGCAACCCGTGTCGGGGTGCGCTGATGTATCGTGGCACCCTTCAGCTGATCTACGGCTGTAGAGAGGGTTTCTTCAGGGATGGAGCCATCTATATCGACCAGAATCCTGTATTTTTTATGCCCTTTGTGGGTCTTAAGGGTTTCCACCTCATCCCGTTCAGTCCACCGAAGGTCTTTAACCGCGACTCTTCCACCCGCATCACGGTTAATCTCCTCCTCAAGCATAGAGAGGTCAGCATGACGGATTCTGGGCTCTGATATCTCGATAATAAAAGGACGGCCAGATCCTATCATCACCGCATCGATATCTTCTCTGCCCGCTCCGTGCAGTGTGCCTGCAGTACCTTCAAAGATTCTGCATAGTGGTCTGCCAATCAGTTCTTCAACCGAATCAGCATACTGCTTACCGGTACCATTACATACCTCACAGCCGGCCCCCCGGCATGAGCGGCAATGCCAGTGGGTCTGGGGAATTCCCCGTTCATACTTAAAATATCTGCCATAGAAAAAGATCGGACGAATCTGAACTTCCACCTTCTCCTCATGGACATTTAAAACAACCACGACATCAGGTGTCTTCAATTCAACCTGCAGACCATTCAGGGCAGATACCGCTTTCCCAACTTCGCGATTAATTTCAGATTTTAGTGGTTCGGGATCATGAAGAGAGAGATCACTCCAGATCATCTCTTCAGCTTCAGCTATCAATGGAGGGACTTTTGATCCTACCAGAAATGTCCTGCATTCAATTCCGTCAAGTGCGGCAACAACCCGCTTTGCCCAGACCGCAGTCTGATCAAAAAAATTGTTGCATATCCAGCAGGGTTCAGTTGGAGGACAGTATGGGACATTTTCAATGAGCGCAGATGCAATTCTGATTGCTCTTCCACGCATATCATTTGAAAGGCCGTAAGATCGCTTTGCAACAAGACGGCCAAGACAATGATCACATATGTCGCCATACTCCTTGACATTACGGTATAATTCAGTCAGATCCATCAGGCTCTTCTCCGATCAATCTCATTCCAGAGCAGTACGATTGCATGGTCAGCATGCAGAACCTGCGGACCGAGGGAATACCTGGGCAGATCCTGTAGCTGTTTCTCTTCATCAGGAGTAAAATTCAGATGATCCGAAAGGATAAAAACATCAGGAAATTCACCAGCAGAAGTATTCCTGATATCGTTTCCTTTCTCATCAAGAATGCCACAGCGGTGCTCAGCAAGAATCTGTTCAATCCCACCTTTTCGGACCATTACGCCAGGTGACACCTCACGATAGAGATTGCCAGCAGGGATATCCAGAGCTTTTTTGATAAATGAAGCACTACTTCGTTCATCAGGACTCAGGCTGCGGACATGGTTCCCGTCAAACCATACCGTCTTATCAGGTCCCGGACCGCCGGCCATGACAAGCAGGCATGAGGCATCTTCCCTGATACCATGAGAAAGGAAGAGGGAGGCCTGCACAGAGCGGCAGAGGAGATCCATCCGGCCCCCGCTCCCAGGCAGATCATTCAGACTAAATGAACCATCTGTATGGGCACAATGACCAATTACCACAAATGAAGTCATATAATCAGGAGAACCGGCCAAATTTCTTCATGAGCCGTTGCATCCCCCGCTCCCCACCTTTCAGGGTTTTAAAGGTCCTCTTCATCATCTTGTAGTACTTGATGAGTTCACGCACTTCTTCAAGGGTTGCACCGGCACCCTGAGCTATCCTGTGCACGCGTGAGCCATTCAGCACCGTAGGATCATCAAGTTCAGCATTGGTCATTGAATCCATGATTATCCGGTACCGTTCCATCTTCACTGATGTCACATCAACAGCTTCTGAAGGAACTTCCATCCCTCCAAGCGGAAGCATGCTCAGCACCTGTTTAAGAGGGCCCATCTTGTTTACTGCTTCAAGTTGTTTGTACATGTCACGAAGAGTAAACTTCCCGGAAAGCATTGCGTTAACATCAATGTCCTCCTCGTTGATACTCTCCTGAACACGCTCGGCAAGGGCTTTAAGATCGCCCATACCAAGAAGACGTGATATGAAACTGTCAGGATCAAACCATTCAAGATCTTCGATGGTCTCGCCGGCTCCGATGAATACAATCCCAGAACCAGTTTCAGATACTGCAGAAAGAGCGCCACCACCTTTTGCAGTTCCATCCATCTTGGTGATGATAACACCATCGATGTGTACTGCTTCATGGAACCTGCGGGCCTGCTCACGAGCCTGCTGCCCAAGTGCCGCATCAAGAACAAGCCACCGGTGGGTAGCTTGTGTAAGGTCATTGAGATCGACAATCTCCTGGATGAGATCATCCTCAAGAGCATGGCGCCCCTGGGTGTCAACGATGATAACCTCATCCTTGAGCTGCTTCAGGCCATCAGAAACAATTTTCCTGGCATCAATCTCTTTTGGATCTCCATAACAAGTGACATTAACACGGTCACACAAGGTCTTAATCTGAGTATATGCACCGGGACGAAAAGTATCGGCACAAATAACCCCGACACGGAGCCCTTTTTTCTTAAAGAAGCGGGCAATCTTCGCAGTGGTTGTGGTCTTTCCAGAGCCCTGCAGACCGGCCATCAGGATGGTTTGTCTCCCAAGGTTGACCTCTACCTTGCCCCCAACAAGACTGACCAGTTCCTCATAGACAATCTTGAGTACGTGCTCCCTTGCAGTAACCCCTTTTGGAGGTTCCTCATCAAGAGAACGCTTTTTGATCGTTTGTGAAAGCTGCATCACCTGCTTGACATTGACATCAGCCTGAAGAAGAGCACGCTGCAGATCCTTAACCAGTTCCTCTACAGCAACCCGGTCAATAACCGTCTTACCTGCAAGTTTCTTGAGTGCATCCTTAAGATTTGTCCCAAGGTTTCCAAGCATCAGGCATCACCAGCCAGAAGATCAGCAACGATTAATTTCGGATCAAAGGCCATGATATCATCATACCCCTGACCGGTGCCGATAAAAATGAGAGGTTTTCCTACTGCATGAGCAATGGAGATTGCAGCTCCACCTTTCGGATCCATATCAACTTTCGTCAACATGACCGCATCCATTCCAACAGATTTGGAAAACTCCTCTGCACGAATAACCGCGTCATTACCGGCAACCGCCTCATCCACATACACAATGAGATCAGGCTGAATTACCCGGCGAATCTTGCTGAGTTGATTCATCAGGTTAACACGGTTATGAAATCTGCCAGCAGTATCACCAAGGACAACGTCAATATTGTGGGCTTTTGCATATTGAACGGTATCAAAAAGAACAGCAGACGGATCCGAACCTTCCTGATGCTGAATTACTTTTATACCAAGTCGCTCTCCGTGAACATCAATCTGTTCGATTGCACCAGCGCGGAACGTATCACCAGCTCCAATAGCAACCGAATATCCATGATTTCGAAGATAACTGGCTACTTTTGCAACTGAAGTTGTCTTCCCGGTGCCATTTACTCCGGTGAACAGGATTTTTACCGGTTTTTCATGAGCATCGATAAACTTCCTGATATCAACCCCCTCTCCAAGAACAGAGAGGAGAGCATCAGAGAGAGCATGAGTTATAATCGCATCAACAGAAGAACCAATTTTTCGCTTTGATCCGGTTAGATCATCACGAACACACCTGAGGATTGCATCTGCTGCAGAAAAGGCTACATCACTCTCAAGAAGGCCGATCTCAAGATCAGAGAGAGTATCTTCAATATCTTTTGCAGCGATAATAAATTCACGATCCCTCACAAGAGAGACCACTTTCTGAGTAAAAGAAGGCGCTTTCTTCTGCTGATCTACTGTAGTTACAACAGGTTCTTCAATTTTTACCGCAGCACCCTCATCTCCGGAGGGAGAAGAGGATTCAGGCAGATGCGGATCAGGTTTACCAATACTTTCTAAGGGGGGCTGTTGATCACCGATGGTGGTCTCCAGCCGCTGCCTGACGGAGAGAAATTTCTCTTTTAGCGCTTTAAACATCAGAGACCACCAACAGGGAATAACCCCTTTACCTGGGACCTGCTCCGCCCGTAACCTGCTGTGACTCCTGTGCCTGCCGATAGAGCTGCTCAAGCCGCTTGGATATGTCTTTGACCTGAGCATCTATTTTCTGCATAACTTCGGTGAGATTTTTCCCAGAGGCTTCCATCTCAGCGATTCGATCATGAAGGTAACTTATTGCTCCTTCATTCGTCTTCTGCAGAATAATCTCAGAACCGATGTTGACATAGGTCTCATCAGGATGCTCTACGCGTGCACGGACATTTACACCGCCACCGATCGGCATCAGGATGGTTGAATCTCCTGCTTCCTTCAGAGACTTTAGTGTCTCAATGGCAGCATTCCCTTCCCGGATCCCCTCTTCCATAATCCCCAGCTGACGGGAATAGACCTCTGCCTGCTGGTTGTACTGGTTCAGGTATGCCTGAAGGGACTGAACTTCACGGGGATCTACGGGAGACATCGGGATCACTCACCTACACATTCAGTGATCTTGTCTACCTTAATGTACATACGCTTCAGGCGGTGTTTACTTCCGATAATGTTGTAAATCCTCTCCTGTGCCTGCCGTTCATTTGGGGCAACCAGAATTTTGGAGTACGGCTTCCATGCCTCCTGCTCCCGGTATGTCCCCGTAATTTCAAACTGTTTCTGCTCCATGATAATCAGTCCTCAAATCCGAAAATATCTTCTATTCTCCCAAGTTCATACCCGCTGGTCTCAACTCCTGCAAGGTATCCATGGGTATTTGCTACAAGACCAGTCCCGACCATTGCGTTCCCCATATTGATCGAGCCTTTTCCCACCGGGAGATCACATACCCTCTCAAGTGCTGCGATCTCAGACGGAGTGCTTCGGGGATTGACTACTACCCCGTTATTTGTTGCAACACCGGCCATCCCAACCACCTTGATATCACCAAGCGTCAGGGGAATGACCGGGACTTTCAGAAACTCTCCAATATCTTTCTGAACCCTTGCATCCATTTCAGGGTGAACCGCTGCAAACTTATCACATGTCAGGATAACATTGCCGGCTGCATTCATCCCGTGCCCTAGCAAAAAGAGTTCACGATATTCACCAAGCAACTTGAGTTCTTTTTTTGACGCAAGACCAGAGACTACAAAGCCATGGCTGTTACCGGTCAGGAGGGAGCCGATAATCGGACTCCCCTGAATAGTGGTGCGTACCACTTCAAGATCAAGCACCTGACGATAATGTTCTTCAAGTTCCGCCGGAGCTTCTGCTGGTATTACCGCGATATCCTCAAAGACGCGGGTGAAAACGCCGATATGGGGGTCGCCTTCAATCGAGACCGTACGGTCCATCTCACTCCTCAGCCAGCTCGGCCTGCACTTGTCCGTCTTCGAGCTTCATAGCCCGGACACGGATTCGTACTGGCGGCTTCTGGGAACCACGGGACCAGATCTTCTCGTTGATGGAAGCGTCAAGCTTCACATCTTCGCTCTTCATATGGTGTCCCAGGAATTCCCTGATATCCTTGATTGCTCGTGCACTGCGTCTCCAGCGGGGAACACGCCTGACTTTCCCAAGAGGGATATTATAGATCTGCTCATTTAGCGTATTAGTCATCGTATTACACCTTCAGAGTGCTCCGCCGCCAGCTGTGGCGTGCAGGGTGGGTCATAACTTTTCTCTTCGTCTTTATCATAACCCACTGTGGCACACGCCGGTTCTGCTGGGTTTTCTTTGAAAGCCGGATCTTCCGGCACTTTGATAATTTACTCATGCTATTATCTCCAGATGACTGTTTCTACCAGTCACGAGGGATTGCTCATGATCCTGCGGAAAGATTGACGCAGAGGAAATACCCCGCCTATCAAGTTCCTGCCTGATCTCATGTTCATAGTCCCCGCTGCGTATCTGCCCGGTCTCTCCATAGGTTACTATGAGATGCCTGGCAGATAGACGCTGTACCTCCCGTTTCGGGTATCCGAATAACGGACGGACATAGGAACATCCATGCCGGTCTGATATACTCCTGACTTCACTATCAGTAAGAAGTGGAACCCGGTCACCAAACCGGGTCCCGTCCCCGATAACTTCATACAGGCCACAGAGGGCATGGATCGCCTCCCGGTGAATCCGCTGGATTGTATCTCCAGGGTACCCGCATTGCACAATCATATCCACCATACCGTCAAGAAAGCCGGATGGAAAGACTCGTTTGTGATGAGGAAACCCAAGGGCAGCTGCTGCCTGTTCAATCTGCACAATTGCAGTGCCGGAAGAGAAGACAAAGGTGTTTAATTCCACCTCATAATTCTCTGAAAGCAATAATGCTGCCAGAGAACTATCTTTCCCTCCTGAGAACAGGACACCAGCTTTCATCCTTTACGCCGGATGTTGAACTCACGTTTCGTTGGAATTACCTGTTTGAGAATGACTTTCAGCTGCTCGTCATTGATCTTTGTTTTGATCCTGCCACTTTGCGCAAGCATTACCAGTTGTTGCTCAACAGACCGGGCAAAATCCGGTTTGGTAAGTTTAATGGTATTCAAGCGTTCGCGTGCCTCAGGCTCAAGAATCTGCATGAGAACCGAATGAATCTGGGCCTCATACTGACGTTGCCGCTCGGCTTCATCCTGCTGGCCTGCAGCCTGCTGCTGCATCTCCATCATTCTGCGCCGGCGAATATCTGCTAATTCATCATCTCCCATTCAGGAGCACCCCATACTGATTACGCGGACTAAGATACAATGCTGTACGCCACTCCATCAAGGAACGATACCCCGGCCGGAGTAACAACTCTGCCGCTCTTGTGCGTGGTAACATACCCTGCCGCTTCGAGCTGCTGAACTGCCTTTCTCAGGATGGAGCCACTCCCCTTAACCGTCTTATTCGGCTTGGAGCCTCTGTTCTTACTTCCGCCATATACCGAACGCATTCGCTCAACACCGACTGGTCCATCAACATAGACACGCCTCAGGACAGCGGCGGCACGAGTGTACCACCAGTCCGGATCTTCAGGAGGCATCCCTTTGTGGGAACCAGTCTTTGCAAAGGCTGCCCATTCAGGAGCAGTTATTTCGGGTTTTTCCTTCAGTTCCGCTGCCGCGCGTGAAATCAGCTTGTCAGCAGGAACATCATATACAGTTGTCATCGATAGTCCACACTCTCAAATGCAGATAGTAGTCTCTACTTATACGTATGAAGTACTCTTATATATTTCGAGACCGGGCTCCTGAACTTGTGCCAGATTCACCCAGAACCATTGTCCTTCCCCTGACCTGAAGAAGAACAGTGCCACTAACACGGCCAATCTCTTCAGGGTCAACACCGGTTGACTCCAGCCATTTTACTTTGATAGTCTTTCTCACTTTCACCTGACTTCGTATCTCTTCAAGTATAGTATCAGTCAATCCCTGTTTTCCAATCCAGATCGTAGGTTTCAGGTCATGATATGCCCCTGAAGGTTTGGAAGTTGTCTTTTTTCTTGTAGATATTCGATCCTGACTCATGATATTTTCCGATAGAGAGGATAACGACGACGATACCCGCAGGAGGAGCACGTAATCACCACACGACTGCGGTGAATCCGGGTTTGCATTGTTGCACCAGGAACAAAGAAGCAGTAACATCTCCGGCAAAACAACCTTCGCTGATCGCGCGGAAGATGTACCCGCTCCTTCATGGCTATGCGTCGTGCCAGTTCAACGCACCGATTGCTCCAGATTGGGTTTTCCGGGAAAAATCTGGCAGCCTGCTCAAAGAGAATGTTGATACGCTCTGATGCAATATGTTTACGATCAGTTTTCTGGCGCCGCTTACTCATCGCAATTCCTCACCATTATGCCTGCCGCAGAGATCCGGTGTAGCATCCGGGTCGCAAATCCCGACAATCCGACCTTCAATATACAGGCGCCCGGTAAAAAAGAGACGAATTGCTTCAGGAAATGCAATGTGCTCTTCATGAAGAATCCTCTCAGCAAGGAGAGCCCCGTCATCACCAGCAAAAACAGGTACGCTGCGCTGTATGATCACCGGTCCGGCGTCCATATCTTCAGTCACAAAGTGGACCGTGCATCCGGCTACCTTTACCCCGTACCTGACTGCCTGCTCCTGTGCATGAAGACCAGGGAAAGCAGGGAGAAGGGAGGGATGAATGTTAATCATCCTTCCTGCATACCTGCTGACAATGGCATTTCCCAGGATTCGCATATACCCGGCAAGAACGACAAGGTCGGGATTGTACAAATCGATCGCCGAAATCAACGCAGACTCATATGATCCCTTATCAGGAAAGGATCGGAACGCAACAACCTGCACAGGAATACCTGCTGCACCTGCCCTCTCAATAGCATATGCATCCGGGTTATCAGTTATCAGAGCACAGCAGGATGCAGGAATATTACCGGCATTTACCTGATCAAGGATTGCCTGAAAATTTGAACCCCTTCCTGAAGCAAGAACCACAAAAGTCCCTTTTTTTTCATTCATCACCCGTTTCTCTCCCCCTGAACCCGGTTTGATCGGGTGATCAGCATCTTAATGCGGGTGATACGTTTGCCTTTCATCTGGATAACTATAAGCCGTACACCTTCTTCATCAAATTCACATGATTCACCAATACGGGGAATATACCCCAGTTGATCAATTATCAGTCCGGCTATTGTCTCATAGGTCTCGCTAACCGGTAAGGTCAGAGCAAGTTCCTTATTCAGGTCTGACACCCACATCCGCGCATCAACAGAATACACACCTTCAGCTACTCTTATTAGTTCAGGTTCTTCGGTGTCAAACTCATCTAGAATATCCCCTACAAGTTCTTCAAGAATATCTTCCACCGTTATGATTCCCACAAAAGCTCCGTATTCATCCAGAACAATCGCCTGATGGGTCTTTTTCGCCCTCATTTCACGTAAAAGATCATCAATCTTCTTTGTTTCAGGGACAAACAGTGGTTCAGAGCAGATATCAGTGATAGGAACATGATGACGTTGATCCATTACCGCGGAGAATGTATCTTTGATATTAAGAATTCCCTTGATTGTGTCAATATTCTCATGATATATAGGAAGGCGGGAAAATCCGGTATTCTTAAAGATCTCAAGTGCCTGCTCTGATGAAAGGGTATCCTCAATCATCACCACATCAATTCGAGGGGTCATTGCTTCACGAACGCGCGTATCTCCGAACTCAAAGACAGAGTGTAGCATCTCCTGCTCATCCTTTTCAATAGTACCCTCTTCCTGACCAACATCAATCCACTCTTTGATCTCTTCTTCTGTGATCAGATGATGTGAAAAGACAGCCCCACCAGTCATTTTCCTGGCAACCAGATTAAATATCCAGATAATCGGACTGAATATCCGTGAAAGGACATTAATTGTGGGGGATACCGTTAGTGCATATTGTGTAGGGTGGCGGGTTGCATACATCTTAGGGGTGATTTCACCAAAAGTCAGGAGAAGTACAACAACAACCACTGTTGCAACCGTTACTGCCAACCCGCCCTCGCCAAAAATCCCTATCGCCACTGCAGTTGCAATAGATGCACCAAGAATGTTTACAATATTGTTTCCTACAAGGATGGTTATGAGAAAGCGATCAGGATTCTGTTTCAGGACCGAAAGCGCCTGAGAGCCAGGTATCCCTTCATTGACAAGGGTCCTGACCTTGGCACGGGTTATTGAGAATAATGCGACTTCAGAACCTGAAAAAAATGCTGAACATATAAGTGTCAGAATGAAAACAACAATATGCAGATAATATTCCATCATTGCTAAACATTAACCTCTTTCAGGAAGCCCCCGCAGACAGATGTGACAGGCTGATTACACGCCTTCGCCAAAATGGCCGGAAATATGACGCGCTATTCTTCCGCCTGACACTATGCATAAGGGTAATCTGAATAATGAGAGCGGGCCGCTGAAATATCAATCTTTTCAGGTATCAGGGATGAAGGTCGCAGGATCACATAAGAGATCAGGGGAGGAGGTTTCGTACATATTCCACATCATCTAATACAATGCTCACTTTTTCTTCGTAGGTCAAAGGCCGGTTCACTGAGAGATCATTTATTTCAAAAGTTATAAGCCGGTTATATCCTGAGTCAATCAGAGTGGTCAATGCAACATCAGCCCACGGATTCCCCCAGGATGGCAGGTGCAGTACACCATCAATAGCGCCTGATAGATGAACATTGACAATGCGATGTCCTGCGCCATCAAGATACTCCTCAAGAACTGATGCACCCTGCGCAGAAACATGGCATGCATCCAAAGTAAAGGAGAGCCAGTCATATGTATCCAGAATACAAAATAATTCATTCGGAGTAGTTAAGAGAGCGTTTATCTGAGGCTCCATATTCTCTATTGCAATCTGCACATCTGACTCATCAGCCATTGGAGCAATCGAATCAAGCATGTGATGAAGGCGCTGGTAATCAGTTTTTGAAGGAGGCCTTCTGGAAGTTCGCCGTCCAGGATGGATCGTGCATACACCAGCACCAATCTTCTCTGCAAGCAGAATAGAGCGCTCAATCCATCTGATCGATACTTCTACAACATCAGGGTTTATCGAGCAGGGGTTTAGATCCAGCACAGGAGCATGAATTGAGAGTGGTGCCCGAAGCGGATGAGAAGCACAGACCTCACAGAGTCTGTTTACCGGCAATCCGTTAAGCCACCAGTCAGGAGTCTCAGGCCAGAACTCAAGAGTATCAGCACCTGAAAACATGGCAGCATCAAAGATACGCTCAAGCGGATGATCATGAAAGAACATCGTTGAAAATGATAACTCCATTACCATTGATTATCTATACCGGGGGAATTAATCGATCAGGAGAGAGATGAAACAAAGGACCCTTGATAAATGGAGCGGAGAGCAGAGACCCGAAGTTATGCGGGTATCTGAGGTAACCGGAGTCATAACGCAGCTGCTTGATACCCCAAAGCTGATAAATATCAGAGTGTCCGGTGAGATAACCAACTTCAAGCGGCATGGATCAGGTCACCTTTACTTCTCTCTCTCCGAGCGCCAGGGGGAGAAAGAGTTCACAATCAGGTGTTCTATCTGGAAGAATGCGGCCCGTTATCTTCCATGGACCCCTGAAGACGGAATGGAAGTTGAGGCTTTCGGCTCTATTAATCACTATGAGCGTGGAGGACAGTACTCCTTCATCATCTCACAGATGTGGCAGTCAGGAGCCGGGGAAAAGGCAGCCCTTATTGAACAATGGAAGCGCGAGCTTACAGCAAGAGGATTCTTCGCACCTGAAAGAAAGCGCCCGCTTCCAGAGTACCCACAAAGAATCGGAGTGGTCACATCAGAGACCGGCGCAGTGATCCATGATATCCAAAATGTCATATCAAACCGGTTTCCAACAGAGATCATCCTCTCACCAACCGCAGTTCAGGGCGCAGGAGCACATGAGGAAATCGCTGCTGCAATCCGGAGAGTTGCCAAAATGGTAGACATCATCATTGTGGGAAGAGGGGGAGGGAGCTATGAAGATCTATTCGTGTTTAACCATCCGGTTGTGGTAGAAGCAATCGCCACCTCCCCGGTACCGGTAGTCGCAGCAATAGGACATGAAGTGGACATTACCCTCGCAGACATGGCTGCCGATCACCGTGCATCAACGCCTTCACACGCAGCTGAGATGTGTGTCCGGGATCGCAGGGCAGAAATTGAATCACTCAACCATTTTCGCACCAGGATATTTCGGCGATTACTCTCCAGGATAGAACAGGCAGATGAAGAACTCAATGACCTGCGTGAGAGAATTGCTCTGGTCAGAATAGAGCGGACTCTCTCGCAACGCAGGCAGTACCTGGTTGAACTCTCTGACCGAATGAGTTTTTTCGCAGAACTATCCCTGAAAAAACAGCGGATCAGAATTAAAGAGTATGCAGCCCGGATTCAGGCTCAAAATCCAGCAGGGATACTCATGCGGGAGATCCCGGAGCGGAGAATTCGCTTAAGTGAGCTCAGTGAGCGGATGGATCAGGTTACGTGTTCGCGTCTTGCCTGCCACCGGCTTGAACTCCATTCACTTGCATCAGTACTTGAAGCCAGAAACCCACATACCGCCTGCAAAAAGGGGTATTGTCTGGTAATGCATGAAGGGGAGATCGTCAGCTCAGTTGATATGCTGAACACCGGTGACAGAGTGAAACTGACATTTAGCGACGGAATAGCAGAAGCAGAAATTCATGAGGTAAAACAGCATGAAGAAGTATGAAGAACTGATAACAGATCTAAAAGAGATTGTGCGCAAGATAGAAGACAGTGAAACGACCCTTGATGAAATGATAATCCTGTATGAGCAGGGGTCAGTAATAATCAGACAGTGTGAAGAGCGTCTTAGCGATGCTGAGGTAAAAATCAGCAGAATCGGAAAGGAATAGTAATGAACCAAAAATATTTGTTCGCAGTACTTGGTCTGGTTTTTATCAGCCTCGTTCTCACTGCAGGGTGCTCAACCTATGCAGCACCTGAACTTGTAGTGACAACAGCCCTGACAAAAATATCTGACGATAAAGAAACAGGAAGTATCACCTATGATGTAACCATTTCAATTGAAAATACCGGGCAGAATAATGCTTACAATGTACAGGTAATGACAATCCTCTCAACCCCCAAAGATCTCCCTGAATACCGGTTCATCAATAAGAACTCAGAATTTGGAGAGGTCGAAAAGGGAACCACAAAAACCATTACCGAGCGTATGATTCTCCCTGCAACCATGACAAATTATAATCTCATCATCTCCGGAGCACGTGAGTCCGAAATTGAAACAACATTAACATCAGTAACTGCAAGTGTGATGGGGTGAACCTCTCCGGTTCTCTTTCTCCTGTGATGTGATGAATATCAGAGATTGTTTCAGACAAACAGAACATATATTGTGGTATAGAGAGAAGATCAGAATGTGACCGCTACAAACAACACCCTGATCATCATTGATATAATCAAAGGCTTCGCTGCGATTATATGTGGAAATATCGGAATTCCCCCCTTGTTACTATATATCATAGGGGTAATTCAGCCTGCATTGCAGATTCCGTTCATCTTTGAAAATATTTTACTTTCATCCCTGTGCCTTCTCATCACCATCTACGCCTACCATACAACAAGAAATAAAATTATCAGAGCTCTTGTGGTAATCGGCATCTTCGTCCCGGTTATCCTCATGCTTCTTTCATATTTTTCAGTGCTGAAAGTCCCACTCCCATTTTAATTTTTCAGGTGTGCATAATGCCCAAACATATATCAGGCTAAGCAGACAATTCCCGTATATGTCCAGATATCTGCTCATTATAACGATTATCGGATTTGTGCTCATAACTGGTTGCACCTCACCAGAGCAGCCAGCGGAAAATACATCGATATTCTCCAAACCTCCATTAGAAAATATCACTTCAGATAAACCATCAGATATGATACTGACCTCTGATAATACTGAACATATCACTGGTGCATTGCCAATCAATACAAATTCATCAAATCTCACACCTCTGACATATCTTAGCACAGAACACGATCTCATAATGGATCCGAATAGCACCTGGTCCTATTTCAATAAAGGAAGACTTCTGTATGATCAGAAAGAATTCGGTCAGGCCATCCTTCTCTTTGAAGAAGCAATAAGAAAAGATCCCAGTAACGCTAATGCTTATTATTTCGCCGGTGCATCCCTTGTTGAAATGGGTAGATTTTCCGATGCACTGGTGTACCTGAAGCAGGCTACCTCACGTGATCCTACAAACGCCGGTGCATGGTTTGAAACAGGGAGAGCATATGAAGGGATTCGTAATACCACAGGTGCGATCAGGGCATACGATCAGGCAAAAACTCTGGACCCCTCAAATGGCTGGACGAGATACATTTACGGGCGTTCACTTAATCGGGAGGGTAACTATACTGACGCCTACCAACAGTTGAACATAAGCATCAGCCTGGATCCCTGCAGATCAGAAGCATATTATGAGGCATCGGTCTCACTTGCCAATCTTGGAAATAACCAGGATGCATTGCAGATGATTGAAAGAGCAATAGAGCGTGATTCAACTAACAAGGAATATCGTATACAGCGCCAGAAAATCAATGAGCAGGCAGATCCCGGTACCTGGGATGCAGTTATCCAGAATGGAAAAATAAAACTGGATCCATCGAATGCCACCCTTTGGTTCAATCTTGGTGTCATTGCATCCAACTCGCAGGAGTATGAGGAAGCACTGAATTATCTGAATCAGGCCATCCTCATTGATCCTCTTGTATCTGACGCTTGGTACTATAAGGGAGTAGCACTCTATGAACTGGGAAGATTTGAGGAGGCCCTCTGTAGCTTTGATAAAACAATCCTCCTTGATCCAGGCAATGCATGGGCTTATTATTACCGTGGAGATATCCTTCAAAAATTCGGACAATGCCAGTATGCCTATCCCTACCTGTCCAAATCAACACAACTTGATGCTGCAATACCCTGGGCATATTATATAAGAGGAACATGCTCACTCAACCAAAGCAGGTACAGACTTGCTGCTGATGACTTTGACCAATCCCTTAATCTCTTCCCCTGCAACCAGTGGGCCTGGTTCTTTGGAGGACAGAGTTACTATCACTTAAATGATTTTGAAAAGTCCCGTGATTACTTCACAAGGGCTCTTTCATATGATCCATCAAATCCTGAATTCAGAAACTGGAAAGCAGCAGCACTTGCAGAAACAGGAAATGTTGATGAGGCGATATATTTGTATAACCTGAGTACACCACTCAGATCTCCCTTATCCTGCAATGTGACGTAAGATAATCAAGGATTCCCTCACCCACTTTTTTAGTATCTTCTCCAAGAGATTCTGATTTATGAGTTGTCATCAGTATCGGAATAATGGAATTCCCAAAAATCTTCAATTAGAATTTGGCCCCGGATTATGACCATTGTGAGGAAAGTGAACACAAAAATCTGCTAAAAAGGAAAAGAGAAAAACGTCACACCGTAATCTGAAGAACCGGAATACTTACACCGGATGGATATTTTCGTAGTACCTCAATCTGCACAGGCAAATTTCCAGCAGGTAGAGTAAGAATTGAAGGAGTGTAATCAATCAGATAGGATGAGCTTTCCTCAGGAGACTTTATCATCACAGCATACTGACGTGTTGAGTCAATAATCCCAATGTCAGTTCCGGTAGCAGTAATCAGAATAGTCTGCACTACCGGATCATAACGTACAGACAAACCAGGTTCAATTTCACTGCGTACCTCAATCATCTGCTGATTTTGAGAAGAAGGCCCGGATTTTTCAATCGGGACTTGTGTAAGAGTGGGGGCTGCATCATGCAGGCCAGGAATAGCTTCATAATTGAGAATTTGCGGTTCTTTCCCGGTTTTCATCAGATCGAACGGGGCAAGAGCCTGTGATAACCCAGGTACTTTTGTGATGGTGACATGATCAGATATCGGAGCAAAGGGCACGATCCCAAATATAATAAGAGCAAATAGAACCAGAATTGCTGTTATTCCCAGAGAGACCACGAGTTGAGGGGGGGTCATCGCGGTTTTCCCATTTTTCACCTCCGGTTCTTTCACTTCAATCCAACGAACCGGGCGGGAAAAATTTTGAGGCTCATGCTCAATCAGCTCCTCATCAATCCCCGTCGTCCCATGAGCAGTCTTCTCCCATTTATAGGCCTGACCAAATGCAAGCTGCAGAAATCCTTTCCATGCACCAATACTCATGAAAATCCAGTAAATCGGAGAAAATAATGAATATACAAGAAGATCCTTTTGTTTTTCCTTCCAGGTGGCAAGAAGCATCATAACAAGGAAAAACAGATTTCCGACAATGAGATTAAACACTGCAATCACAGCAAAAGGCCAGAAGTCAAACCATCTCGAGAAGAAATCCGGAATTATAAATCCTGCCAAGAAAACAATCCACAGAAACAGATTCATGAGCGGGAGATAAAAATTACCCCCAAATCCGGTTTGAAATATTAAGAAATTTTTCAGGCCGATATCGCGATATACCTGAATTGGATGGCGCATAGTCACAAACCAGGTGATCACAAATCCTTTGACCCACCGGGAGCGCTGTTTTATCCAGGAACGGACACTCGTTACCGCTTCTTCATAGGTATGAGAGTTCAAAACCCCGGTCTTGTACTTCTTTCTGGCTATTCGCATTCCAAGATCGGCATCTTCAGTTACATTGAAAGGGTCCCAGGCACCCAGTTCCCGTAGTGTTCTCATCCTGAAGTGATTACTTGTCCCACCTAGTGGAATAGGTGCATCAATCTTATCCAGACCCTGAATGTAGTAGTCATAATAGTAAGAGTACTCAATTGAAAACCACCGGGTCAGAATATTTTTCCGTGAATTGTAAAAATTTAGCAGGCACTGAACACAGGCGTATTCAGTGCCAAGACGGCTGAACGCAATAACCACTTTTTTCAGCTGGTTGCGATCAGGAAGGTCTTCTGCATCATAAATAACGACATATTCACCACGAGCCCGTTTTAATCCATAATTACAGGCACGGGGTTTGGTCTTCAGATCTGCATAGGGAACCACTACCGGGTGAAAAATGCTCAGAAAACGGCGGTACTCATCTTCATTCATCGGAGAGATAATCTCCTCAATATTTCCAAAGAGCCCGAGTTTTCGAGCCTTTCCAATAGTCTCCCCGTCCTCCTCTTCCATTAATATTTTGACATCAAGTTTTTCCCGTGGATAATCTATCTTAGCAATATTGCTGAGAATATGGGGGAGCATCTCCTTTTCATGAAAAAGAGGCACTAAAACAGTATAAATGGGTAAATCTTCATCAGATAATGCATTAATATCATCGTCAGTGATAAAAATAACCCGTTTTGTTCCGGATAATCCTTGTAATGAGATATAAAATTTTACCGGATTCATCAGAAAATAGGTGATATTAATGACGGTGAATGACAGGAATGTCCCAAAATAGGGGTTGTATGCGATTAATAGAGTAATTAAAGCGAGAAATAGTATGATTGCTCCTTTCTGCCAGGGAACCAGAATTCTATATGCTGATTCTTCAGGCTGCCGATCTATCAGTTCGTTCAACGCACTATATGCATGAGGACCTTCATAACACCCATCAGTTATAGTTTTTATCGAATCGATAGAGACTACATCAATCTCAATTTTTTTATTGAAAACGTCTTTCAATCGCTCAAATATCTTAGTGTCTAACGGATTTGCGGATGCAATCCTGATATAGGAGGGTTTGGATTCGAGCAGAAGAATAAGTGCTTCATCCTCGACAGTATAGGGAAGAATACAACCTACATCAACAGAAGACAGAAGTGACGATTTTTCAATAAATGAAAGACCAAGCCGATCAGCTAGTGCAGAAAAAAACATCTCTGGTACTGACACACGATACCGGGCCAGCGCACCAATAAGGTTTTCAGAGGTTATGGCAGGATCTTTGAGAATACTGGTATCATGAACACCGAACTCATGAAGGAGATTTAAAATCTCATCTTTTGTTATCGGATTCATAAAAACCCAGGGAAACCCCTACCTCCGGACATTCAGGAGTTTTTCTTCCAGAAATTGTGCTACTTTTTCACCATCAAGAGAAAGATCTCTATCCTGTTCGTCAAGTTTTTCCTTCACTTTTGCAAGCAGCATTTCAGGATCAACAGGTTTAAGAATATATGCATCAGCACCTGCATTCAGGGAGATGACCGAATTTTCAAGACTCGCATACCCGGTTACCATAATCTTCTTCATGCCTGGCCTGAGTTTCTGGGCTAGCTGTAACAGTTCAGTCCCATCCATATCAGGGAGTTTGATATCAAACAATGCCAGGTTAAAAAATGTGGACTCTATTTTTTTAAGTCCTTCTCCTGCAGTTGCAGCAGTCTCAACTTCATATCCGTCAATTTCAAGAATCAATTTTGTACTTTCAAGGATACCGATATCATCATCAACTACAAGAATTCGCTTCATTATTTCTCCTCTTCAATCATTCCAAAGGGCTGCGCTGGAAGTGTAACCTCAAAAATGGTTCCCGCCGGTGATGTCTCTTTAAGCACGATATTGCCCCCATGAGCCTCAATCAATCTTTTAGAGACCGGAAGCCCAAATCCGGTCCCTTTAGATTTCGTGGTAAACAGAGGTTCAAATATTCTGGCCTGTGCAGCTTGAACAATACCTGTACCTGTATCTGATACGGATATGGTTATAATATCATGTTCTTTTACGGTTTTCAATGTCAGCATCCCTCCCTGATCCATTGCCTGAATAGCATTGATAAGCAGGTTTTCCATCACTCGCCTCAGGAGAACCGGATCTACCGGAACCTGAATTCCAGACTGAAACTCTGTAATTACCTGAACATGTTCAGGCAACGTGATCGAACCCAGAAGATCGGTTAGAAAAGCTCCCGGATCTATAGAAACAAGCTTAAGATTTACTTCACGGGCATAATCCTGAAGATCTGATACAATCTTATTCAGGTACTGTGTTTCTGAACCAATTCGGGAGAATATTTCAGGAATTCCATGTTTTTTTAGAATTGCCGAGTCTTCTGCCGGCATTGAACTAACCTTTCTCCCCAGGATGTAATGCATATTGGTGATCACCTGAAGCGGATTTCGCATGTCATGGCCGATCATGGTTGCCAGTTCTCCGATAACTGCGAACCGCTGAATTTCCCGGAGTTCACGGGTTCTTTGTTCCACGAGATCTTCAAGATGCTTTGAATAGAGTTCCAGACGATTACGGGTCCGGTAGAGTTCGACTGCCTGCCAGATCTTCTGAGAAAGGTCGATATACACTTTTTCAGGAGGTGCATCGCGATTGAGGTAAAAATCTGCGTGTTCATCAATAGCGTCAAGAATCGGTTTTGAATCTATCGGAACTGTAAAGAGAATAAATGGAATTTTTATACCGTTTTTCTGCAATGCCCGGTGAAGGTCAATCCCATTCATGTCAGGCATATCATAATCAGATACAATTGCGTCAAAAGAACCCGACTTTAAAAGGGTGAGTGCTTCATGCCCGGTAGCAGCAATTTGAATAGAAATCCGACCACTCCGCTCAAGACTAACCTTCGAAAGCCGGGCGAGCTGAGGTTGTGGATCTACAAGCAGAACCTGCAATACCTCTCCAGGGCCAACAACAAATTGTTCCTGACCGGTGAGATATGGCAGATGATCCTGTCGTGGTGAATCAGAGTTAAGTGGACTGAGTGCCATTATTCTTTAGGATATGAATATTTCTGCGACAAGGCTTAAAAAGATAGGTTTTGATAAACTCATAAGCCTTGCTTCCGGTTGTTTTCAGACCAGTAATCTTTCAGGGATTTGCATTTTTTTATCTCTCATATTCATCGTACCTCCTGCTTGCGCAGGCATTGCAAATTCATCACTTTGTCTGCCTTCAGAAGGGACCTACTGGTTTGGTGTACATCCGCCAATCCGGTACCATCAGACCGAAATGGAGGTTACCAGACACAGCATCAGTTCATTTGCAGATTCTGCCGGAATTACCCCGGCTATCATTACTTTTTCCCACGAATGGGGTAGTAACCGAAGTTTCCCTCATACACAACTTAAGGATATTCATACATATGGTTCCACCCCCTGGGTCAGACTGATGTTACGATCAGATAACCGCCAGAATAAGCCAGAACCAATTTTTACTCTGAACCGGATAATTACCGGGACCTACGACAAAGATTTCAGATCATGGGCTCATCATGCACAACAATTAGGATATCCGATTATTATTGAGTATGGCACAGAAGTAAATGGAAAATGGTTCTCATGGAACGGGTACTGGACAGGAAATGCACAGGGTCCTTTAAAATTTAAAGAGGCTTACCGACATATCATCAGGATTATGAAGGATGAAGGGGCTGATAATCTCATCTGGGTTTACCATGTAAACTGGCATAATAACCCTGAAGAGCCATGGAATACTGCCAAAGCATATTATCCGGGTGATGAGTATATCGATCTTTTCGCAATATCTGCATATGGCGCTCTGAGTCCTGATGCTACGAACATTCGTTCCTTTTCTGACATGATAGACGAGATGTACCTGGAACTTACTGAGATAAATCCGGATATGCCAATCATAGTGGCAGAAACAGGAACCGATATCAGGAGCAGGGAGTCTTACCCGATATCCTGGACAAGGGATGCCTTCTCATCATTGGTAAATGGAAAATGGCCACAAATTATCGGGATAATCTGGTGGAACAGCGCATGGCCGAATGATAAAAATCCAGACCACAATACCTCAATGCGTATTGAAGAAGACAAAGGGATGGCAGAATTATTCAGGATGACTGTTGGAGCGGATGAAAGGTTTTTGAACCAGACATTAACAGGATGCTAACGTGAAGGTGGTGATCCCAACCAAATCAGTGTACTTGTTTATGAATAGGTATCTTTCACCAGATAATGACAAAGTTTCTCCTCATTTGAGAGACAGGTTCATTTGGATCACTTGATTCGGATAAAACCCCCGATATCTCACACAAAGACGTAAGTACAACGATCATAGATCACCACCAAAAAACCGGGTCCGGACCGGAACGGCAAGGGAGCGACCAGAGCGGATCCCTGACGAGCCGCAGGCGAGGAAGGGATGAGTGAGTGTAATCCTGATTGACTCACTAACCGGCCATATGCCGAACGGAGCGGAGGAGGTGTGTGCGCTCCCCCCCCCAGAGGTCCGCCGAGAGGGTGAGGATGAGGCCCCCTCTTCGACTTGGTAGAGGGGGCTGGCGACAGCCAGGGGAAATCGGTCGCAGGGGCGAAGAGATGGATTTAGAAAAGCATAACCTCCCTCTTTCTGATATTAATACAATAAATCTCTGGATTTTGTACTATCTCTCTAAAATGGGATGACCCCTCAATCCAAGAACCAAGAGATTAAATTATTAAGATACTGGGATTATTCCACCATCAAATTCAGGAAAACGGTTTACATGGACGAAGATCAGATACGAAAGATCGTCACTTCTGGAGAATCATTAGATCGAGAGTTCAAATCTGAATTACACCGTCTCCAGACTGAAGATGAGATTGTATCTGATATCGTAGCGATGGCCAATACCAACGGAGGTGTTCTCCTTCTTGGGGTTGAAGATGATGGCACTATCACCGGAACTCCAAAGCGAACAGGACCTCAATCCGACCCCGCAAAGATAAAAGCCACCATTTACACAAAAACCGTCCCAAATATCAATACTCGTGTCACTGTCCTCCAGATTGACGAAATCAGAATCATCTCGATTGAAGTCGATCAATACCCGGAGATCTGTTCAACCAGCCAGGGAAAGGCTCTGAAAAGGATAATCAATACACAGGGTAAACCTGAATCTGTCCCATTCTATCCACGGGACCACCTCTCCCGAAGAATTCATGTACAGGCTATTGACCTGACAGCTGAGCTGGTTGATACGCTCACCTTTGAATCGTTTAATCCCGTCGCTCTCTCATGGCTTCGACGGATCATCCAGACCCGGAAAGGAGAACAGACCCTCCTTGAGCTGACTGATGAGGATCTGGTGAAAGCTCTCAAACTTGTCGAGACGAAAGATGGGGGGCTCATCCCAAATTACTCAGGACTTCTCCTCCTTGGGAAAGAAGATGAGATTAGAAAGCATCTTCCCTCCCACGAGGTTTTTTTTCAGGTTATTGATGATCAGGGAGATGTAAGGGTCAACGATGTATTACACAGTCCTCTGGCGATAATTCTTCAGGAGATTGAAAACCGCTTTTCAGCCAGGAATTCTGAACGTGAAGTTATTGTCGGCCTGTTCAGGGTTCCAATCCCGGATTACTCATCTGAAGGATTCAGAGAGGCGATGATGAATGCCATAGTACACCGGGATTATTCAAAAACGGGTTCAGTTTTTATTCAATGGCAATCAGATCACCTTCTCATCACCAATCCTGGAGGTTTCCCTGAAGGAGTGACCCTCGACAATCTGCTCATCCATGAACCAAAGCCCCGTAACCCCCGGTTGGCAGAGATTTTCCGAAGAATTGGTCTTGTTGAGACAACCGGGAGGGGAGTAGATAAGATCTATATTGGGCAGATTGCCTACGGTCGTCCGGTCCCTGATTATACTCGGACAGACCAGGATGCGGTCAGAATTGTACTTAATGGCGGAGAATCATCACTCGAGTTTGCAGCGTTGGTTTTTGAGCAGGACCGCAATGGAAAATCCCTGACTCTTGATGAACTTCTTATCCTGAATGCCCTTCATACCGAACGGAGAATTACCACCCATGAAGCGGGTCACCTAATACAAAAAGGAGCCAATGCAGCGAAGGCAACTCTTGAGCGCCTGATAGAACGGGGGCTTGTTCAGGGAATCGGTGAGAAGAGCGGTAGACATTACATGCTTTCACCAAAGGTGTACAAACGCCTGAATGAGTCATCACAATACGTCCGGGCAAAAGGTTTTGATCGAATTCAGCAGGAGCAGATGATTATAACCTGGTTGAAGGCTCACCCCAGAATTACCAGATCTGATGTGATGGAGCTCTGTGGCCTATCAAAAGGACAAGCAAGTCGGCTTTTGATCTCTATGACTGAAAAGTATTCAGAGGTCACACGGGAAGGGGTCGGGAAAGGAACCTCCTATGTATGGAAGGATTCATGATACGACTGGAATTACGTCTACTTACGACCGCGAACGCATTTGAGTTTGGGTTTACGACCGCGAACGTAAAGTGAACGTATAGCGGTCATAATTGAAGAGAGAGAATGATTCAAAAATCGGGTTGGAATAATGACCATCAGCTTATGTAGGATGTTGAATGATCACTGGCGAAATAAAAAATCAAATTGATAGTATCTGGAATTATACAGAAAGGCGGGTTTATGTCTCGACCTATCCTACCATGATGAGCCTCATCGATGAGACCGCAGATGGCCAGCGACGGTTCGGACCCGGACACTTTGATCTTGTCATCATCGACGAAGCCCATCGCTCAGTCTTCCAGAAATACAGGGTCATCTTTGACTACTTTGACTCGCTCCTCGTTGGACTCACTGCCACTCCAAAAGACGAGGTGGATCGGAACACCTACAGCCTCTTTGACCTTGAAAATGGCGTGCCAACCGATGCGTACTCCCTCGAAGAAGCAGTTCGTGACGGATATCTTGTACCTCCCCAGGCGGTATCGGTCCCGGTGAGAATCCAGCGGGAAGGGATGAGATACAATGACTTGTCTGATGAGGAAAAGGAGCAGTGGGAGGAGTTGGATTGGGATGATGAGGGGAATATCCCTGACCAGGTAGATCCTGAAGCAGTCAATAAATGGTTCTTTAACGAGGACACCGTGGATAAGGTTCTCAAGCATCTGATGACGCGGGGTATTACCGTCGCTGGTGGCGATCGGCTCGGTAAGACTATCATCTTCGCAAAAAATCAGAATCATGCTGATTTTATTGCCGAGCGATTCAACGCTAACTATGCCAAATATAACGGCGAATTTGCACGAGTCATCACCTTCAAGACCGAATATGCTCAGAACCTGATCGATTCCTTCTCCATCAAAGAAAAGGCACCACACATCGCGATCTCGGTGGACATGCTTGACACGGGTATCGATGTACCTGAAGTTGTGAATCTTGTTTTTTTCAAAATCGTGCGATCCAAAACCAAATTCTGGCAGATGATCGGCCGTGGAACAAGGCTCTGTTCGGACCTATTTGCTCCAGGTGAGCACAAAGAGTTCTTTTATATCTTTGATTACTGTGGGAATCTTGAATTCTTTAGCCAGGATATTCCAGGAACTGATGGATCGGTAGCAGAATCTTTAGGAAAACGGCTCTTCAAAGCTCGACTGGAACTGATAGATTCATTAGATTGCCATAAATCGGAGGGAAGGATTGGAGAGATCAGAGATCCATCTGTAATATACGGTGATCCTAAAACAGACGCAGAAGTTAGGCGAACCATTGCTGAACTGCTCCAACGAGAAGTAGCAGCGATGAACGTCGATAACTTTGTTGTTCGCCCCCACCGACGCCTCATCGAGAAATACGCAAAGCCCGAAGCCTGGATCGCTTTAGCAAAAGATGCCATTCTTGAGCTTTCTCTTGAGGTGGCAGGCCTTCCTGCCGAGTTAGATTCAGAGAATGAAGAGGCCAAACGATTTGATCTTATCGCTCTTAATTTACAGCTCGCTTTGTTACATGCTGAGCCCAGATTTTCTCGTCTCTGTAACCGAGTTAAAGAGATTGCAGGGTTGTTGGAAGAGAAAGAATCTATTCCGATGGTCCGGGAACAGATGCCTCTTATTCAGGAGATTCAAAGTGATGAGTGGTGGCAGGATGTTACGGTGCCGATGCTGGAGAGGATGAGACGCCGACTGCGTTTGCTGATCCAGTTCATCGATAAACGCCAACGGAAACCCATCTATACTGATTTCGAAGACCTGATCGGAGAGGGAACTGATATCACACTCCCCGGCTTTGTTGTAGGAACTAATCAGGCCAAGTTCCTGGCAAAGGTACGTTCATTCCTAAATCTACATCTTGATCACACCGCAATCACAAAACTACGGAAGAATGAGCCTCTCACGACTTCTGATCTCGTTGAATTAGAGCGATTATTTGGAGAGAGTGGAACCTGTGATCCGGAAGAAATCCACCATGCAGCAGATGAATCCCGTGGATTAGGTTTATTTGTACGTTCTCTTGTGGGATTGGATCGGGAAGCAGCAAAAAAGGCTCTTGATATGTTCATCAGGGGAAAAACATACAACTCTAATCAACTAGAGTTTATCAACCTGATCGTGAATCATCTCTCGGAACATGGATTTATTGAACCTGCCCGTCTCTATGAATCGCCATTCACAGACATCACACCAAGTGGACCGGAGGGATTATTCCCATCACAGGACATCGATGAACTGATCCGGGTTCTTGAGGGTGTTCGGGCAACGGCAGTAGTGGCGTGAATTAATATGGGTGAAAACGATTTTATTTCAGGAACCTATCGAGCGGAAATTAGAACAATTATCTAAAGATATTCGAGTTTTATGACGATTTGGATAGCATCAGGAAATCGACAGAATTGGGAAGTGGTGAAGAGAGATAATATTTGGGGAGTTCCTAAACGGGGTAAAGGACTTCATTCCCGAGTGAAGGCGGGAGATACCATCCTCATGTATGCTCGGTCTGAAACGCATACAAAAGAAGTATTACCATCAGTTATCCTTGGTGAATTCAAAGTAATCGAGCTCTTCGAAGACAATAAACCCCTCTTTACCGCTCCTCCTCAAATGGGAGATGAGATCTTCCCGTATCGGTTCAGACTGAAACCAGTATAGATCTTTAAAGACCCTGTAGAGCTGAAACCATTAATCCCCGAACTCGGTTTTGTCACTAATAAGACGATGTGGTCTGGACATTTCAGGCAAGCGATGCGGGAGATACCGGAGGAAGATTTTCTGAAAATTAAAAACTCATGAAAATAATGTCAATACCCTAAAAAAAGAGAACTATAATGAATTCAAAACCAGTCTATCTGACCATGTCTCAGGAAATAGTTCAGTAAAAGTAGAAATTATTCCTTATTCTTTATTTGAAATTGCCGGAAGTCTTCAAATTTCGGGTGAAAAAATAAAAGAATATCAAACATCAGATCTGTTAATAATACCAACCCAATATTCTGACGGATATTTAATTTATCCGACTGAAACAATCGCTCTCTTTAAATTTTTAAAAAATTCAAATCCAAATTATTCTATAAATATTTACAAGGAAGAAGATCAAAAATATCTTGATTTAAGATCTGATGACATCTATCTTCCGACTCTTGTTTCTTTGGGAAAAGAGATAATAATATCCTTAATAACCACATGGATTTTATCCTATCTTAAGAAATATCGAAATTCTAAAGAAAAAAAGAACTTTCAACAAATTCATTTTAAGATGTATGAAATTAATTCTGATTTAGGAAAAACAAGGATTATCGAATATGATGGTCCAGCATCAGAGTTATCAAAACTTGAGGAGTTCATTAAGGCAAATGAGAAAACGGAAAACAATCATTCCGAATAATCGATCATTACACCAATATCACGATAAAATTCGGGCATTATTATCTGATGCTGATACAGCATTAATTAAAAAGGAATTTCTAAAAATTGAAAAAATTAATGGAAAAATCTCTCAAATTTGTAAAAAATACAAAAAATCGTCAATCCTGGAAGAAAATGAAGAAGCCGCTAATCATTCTTGCATTCTTCAGATCAATAGCGATTTGATCTTTTACGTATCTCAATTCTATAAAACAGGATATTCTTATCAATTTTCAGCATCATGGGGAAATCTTCAGGATTCTCTTGACTGTTGTGATTTTCTTATACGAACATGTAAAAAAGAAGAGAGTGAGCATTTCGAAAAAATTAGACTTTACTTATCATCATTTGAACGCTTGTACCCCTTTTTATTTGTAAGTCCTGGACAAACAATAAAACTAATTTGTTCTATATGTGGAAAAGAACCACTTGATGAGGACTGTCCACATATACCCGGGAATTTGTATTGGGGAGAAATCGCAGGATATAATGTAACAGAAATTGTGAATGTGGATCATGTTGCGATCATCCCACATCCTAAAGATAAAAGATGTGTAATTTGCATTGATGATAATGACCAAAAATTTAATAATCTCCGTGAATTGTTTGATAATACTCCTCGACCTTTTACACCCCTCCATATCCAAATTAACAAAATTATTCGAAAAAATTCAGATTTAGCCTCTCACGAGCGAATGGGTATCTGTCCTTGTCAAAGCGGATTGATGTATGATGATTGTTGTAAAGATAAAGAAATTCTTGAAATACCTCATTATAACTATCAATTTGGGGATTTCAATGAATTGATCTCATATGAAATTATTTAAATAATTTATAAATTAATCATGTAATGTTTTTCAAATCAAAATATTACTAACAGAGTAATTTTTCTTCATATGAACAAAATTAATAGAGCATATTTTGACTTTTTTTATGCTATACTAATCTCATTAGTTCTCTTAATTTCAGGATTACTATGTATCTTCTTTTTAAATTTGAATTAAAAGTACCAATCGACACAGTACATCTCATTTTAACCACATTAATACAATGTCAAGCAGCTATCGTATCAATAATTGTCACATTAACACTTGTAAGTATTCAAGTTTCTGCTGGAACTCTATCCTCCCATATGACAAAATATTTTTACAAATCTTCAGGAGTTTTAATATTTATCATATTATTTCTTGTTTCAATTTTTATAGAGTTTATAGCAATTATTTTTATATCTGGCTCACCCTCTGATTTAATTTTTTTGTTCTATCACGGTGATTTTTACCAAATTGAGTTAAATGCTGACAAATGTGAATTTTTTCCCTTAATTTTTTGGTTATTTCCTGGAATTATCTCTTTAATTTATCTTCCATTCTATCTCCACAGAACCTTTCAGTTATTACAATTTAATTCAATAATGTCTGATTTGGCTGATAAAATTCAAAACAATAGTGAAGATGACATATTATCTAACTTAAACACGATTTTTGATCTTTTTAATTTAGCAATAATTCATAGCAATACTGATACACTTATTTTATCCTCAAGAAAGATTGTAACTCGATTAACAGATTTAAAATTGATGGTTAAA
>Ga0351903_1040_pt1 | contig 33896 bp, 34 predicted proteins | sample BONcelHT113001D6_FD_206874 | JGI IMG/M metagenome (GOLD analysis project Ga0351903, IMG submission 206874) | Enriched cells from coal bed in the Powder River Basin, Montana, United States - BONCAT cells T11 rep1 HSBNCT.T11.300.1.D6 ... | reverse complement strand
CAATTCAGCAGATCACTTTTATAAGGAATCTTCCATTAAGGAGATAGTAAAATGTTTGAAATCAAACTAAAAGATAATTTAGGAAGAACGGGAATATTAAAAACTAACCACGGCATAGTAAGGACACCAGCTTTGATGCCAGTTATACATCCTGGAAAACAGTCCATTGATGTTAAAGCTGCTGGTGCAGAAATAGTCATTACTAACGCTTATATTATTTATAAAAACGATGAACTAAGAGAAAAAGCTTCGCAAGAAGGAGTACATTCTTTAATTAACTTTGATGGTCCTGTTATGACTGATTCCGGTTCTTTTCAGCTTTCTGAATATGGTGATGTTGAGATAAATAATCAGGAAGTAATTGAATTCCAGGAGCTTATTGGTTCTGATATTGGAACTTCACTGGATATTCCTACCCCACCCCATGTAAACCGATCTCGAGCAGAAGAAGATTTGGAAATAACTCTAGAACGGGCCAAAGAGTCTTTAAAATATAAAAAAAATATAATGCTTAACTCAGTGGTACAGGGGTCCACATTTCCTGATTTAAGATCCCAATGTGCTGATGAACTAAGTAAAATGGACTTTGAACTGCACCCTATTGGTGCAGTGGTTCCACTGATGGAAACTTATCAATATAAAGATCTGGTGGATGTGGTAATGGCTTCTGTTTCTCATTTACCTGATTCAAGACCACGACATTTAATGGGTGCAGGCCATCCCATGATATTTGCATTGGCAGTGGCTATGGGCTGTGATTTGTTTGATTCAGCAGCTTATATTTTATATGCCGAAGATGATAGATTTTTAACAGTTACTGGAACTTATAAACTGGAAAACTTAGTGGAAATGCCATGTTCTTGTCCAATTTGTATCGAATACACTCCTGATGCTCTGAGAAAAATGGATAAAAATGAAAGGAAGGTATTAATTGCTCAACACAACCTTAATGTTAGTTTTGCAGAAATAAGGAGAATAAAACAAGCTATTAATGATGGAAATTTAATGGAACTGGTTGAAATACGATGCAGAGCCCATCCACGTCTTTTAGACGCGTACCGGCAACTGGGAAAATATGTGGAAATTATGGAAAAATACGATCCGTCATCCAAAAAATCTGCTTTCTTCTATAGTGGCCCTGAATCTTTAAATAGGGTGGAAATATACAGACACCTTGAAAAATTGAGTAAATTACCTAAAAAAAGCAGATTACTGCTTTTACCAGCCCATAGAAAACCTTATCATAAATATTTATCACAAGAACCTGGGGAATTTTTTAGTGAAGGATCTTCTAAAAAATCGGGTACGGATGATTTACAGATAATGGTAGTAGATGTTCCATTTGGACTGATACCGCTGGAACTGGATGAAGTTTATCCACTAGCTCAAAATGATTCTCCCCGTATAATGGATGATAATGCTCGCCATTTTATTCAGGAAATAATTGAAGGAACCTACGATGAATATGATGAAGTTATTATAAGCTCATATCTTGATCAAAAATTCAGCTTGGGTTTATACTCGAATTATACTCTTCCAGAATCTCTTAACATGAAAATTGATGATCAGCAAAAAATAATAGCTGTGGCAGATTATCAGTTTGGTCAGGGGGCCGGAGATGCATTATTTGCTGGCAATCTGGAGATTGTTTACAGTAAAAAAACCGGTAAAATAAGACACATATACTATGGTAAAGAGTTAATTGCCACTATGAGGGCTTCTGATGGTATTTTTGTTCTTAGTAAAGAAGGCGCTCGGCGTCTTCACTCCAGAATGGAATATCCGAAAAATCGGGTAGTGGTTAATGAAGATTCAGAACCATATGCTCGTGAGGGAAAAAGTATATTTGCCAAATTTATTATAGAATGTGATAGCAATATAAGAGCTAATGATGAAGTTTTAATTGTAAATGAAAATGATGATTTACTGGCCTTTGGCAAGTCACTATTAAACAGTACTGAAATAATGGATTTCAAGGTGGGCCAGGCAATTAAAACACGAAAAGGAGGATTATAATGATACCAGGTATGGGAATGAACCCCAAACAGCTTAAACAAATGCAGAGAAGTATGAAACAGATGGGCATGGACATGATGGATGTTCGTGGTGTAACTGAAGTTATTATTAAATTCAAAAATAAGGAACTTGTCATCAAAAATCCTAAAGTCAACATAATGGACTTTATGGGACAACAAACATATCAAATAACTGGAAAATCTAAAGAAAATTCTATAGAATCGGAATTGATTATACCGGATGAAGACATTGAACTAGTGTCTACTCAGACGGGTGTTAGCAAAGAAGAGGCAAAAAAAGTTCTAACTGAAACTAATGGAGATTTAGCAGAAGCTATTATGAGGTTAGGTTAATGGTTTTAATCGCCCAATTATCTGATCTACATGTGGGTGCAATCAATCATGTGGAAAAAACACTTTTAGATGCCATAGCACAGATAAATGATTTAAATCCAGATTTGGTTGTATTAACAGGAGATTTAACTGAAAATGGATATTATCTTGAGTTTTTACGCGTTTTTGAGTTTTTGGATTTGATTGAAAGTCCTCTTATGGTTTTACCTGGAAACCATGACTCAAGACATGTAGGTAATGAAACTTTTGAAGAAGTTTTTCATGATAGAAGGGGCATTTTAACCGATGGAACCGATGATTTAAAGGTTATTGGATTGGATAGTAGTGAACCTGATCTTGATTATGGTAAAGTGGGCCGTCCTCAGCAAAGGTGGATGGAAGAACAACTGTTAGAGGTCCAAAAAAATAATCAATACAAAATCATTGCTCTTCACCATCATATAATCCCGGTTCCAAAAACAGGTAGAGAAAGAAATGTTCTGGCCGATGCGGGGGATATTTTAGATTCATTAACTAAAAATAACGTTGATTTAGTCATATCCGGACATAAACATGTTCCGTATGTATGGAAACTAGAAAATACTGTTTTTGCAACTGCTGGAACGGTGTCTTCTCTCAAACTGCGTGGAAAAGATACCAATTCTTTTAACACATATAAGTTAAAAGATGAATTTCTGGAAATTTATTTAAATAGAGTATATGGAAAAAGACATTTAATGGGTAAATATGATAATATATGTTCTCCTTAATTATTTCCTTTCCCTAATTATTTATATATTTTAATTATATAATCTAATATAATATTTTAAATTTAAAATTTAGTGAGTTGTTGAATTTATAGTTAATTATATCTAATCAAATGGTTATTCAGAATATTTATTAGATATCATTATCCATTAAATGTTAAAAGAAGATAAACAAATTGTGGATTACTAATTCGAATATCATTAAAAATTATTCTAATTCAGAATATCTATAATTAATGGCTATAGGTGGTTAATTGAAAGTTATTATAGATGCATCAAACGTGGCCCATTATGGGAAAGGAGCAGATGAAAACCCTCTATTGAAAAATATTTTAAGTTCAATAGAATCTTTAAAGAAATTGGGTTATGAACCAGTAATTATAGCTGATGCATCATTACGCCATGAAATAGATGATAAAGAAGCGTTTAATAAATATATTAATGATGGAGAATTCCATCAAGTACCTTCAGGTACCACGGCGGATCATTATATATTGAAGCTGGCTGAAGAGGATGATGCTAAAATATTATCTAATGATGTTTTTCGTGAATACTTTGATGAATTTCAGGATATCAATAGTAGAAGAATACCTTTTACATTGAAAAACGGCGAAATCGATATTGGAACATCTTCTAAACCAAAAAAAATCAAGAATATTCTTCAAAAGATTACAACTGAAACACTTTCTCAATTTGAGAAGAAAAATATGGATTCTTATCGAATTAAAAAAGGAAAAAAAATCAGTGGAATAGCTATTGCAAAAGAGGCTATTGATAGAATCACTAAAAGTAAAAAAGACGGTATTGAACCTAAATTAGAGGGACTTTTCATGAAGATACCTCTTTTTGAAAAGGTAATGAATATGGTGGAAGATGCTGAAAAAACCAGTGATTTCATAATATTTGTTTTGGTTCATCCCAAGGACTACCGTGATGCAGTAAAATATGCCGGAAATATTGCAGTTACTGTGGGTGATCGTTTAAAATTGGAACATGCTCCACTGGTAGCTGTTCGTAATGATTTATTCACCAGGCCGGGTAGCTTTGAATTAAATATAATTTACTCAGATGAAGTCATAGAAGAATCACTATATAATGTGAACATTACTATAAATGATCACGACTACTCTTTTGTTAAAAAGAACTCCCGGAATATAGCCAGTACTATTGCTGCCAGACTTGGAACTTGGAAATTTCCTATAGTGTCTGTTAAACCGAGCATGTTAATGGAAAAACCTGGACACTTTGAAGTAATATTAGAGAAGGGAGGAAATGATTAATGGCTTCCTATTATATTTTAAGGGCGTTAGCTGGCTTTTTTCTCAAACATAAAGTTCTGAGCATAGGTACCAAATATTACCCCACCAATAACATGGAAAGGGAATATGTGGAAATGATAAATTATACTCAGACCATGCTTTTGGAAATAGAAAAAGCCAGCATTACTACAGGCAATATTTTTGAAAACCTAGTTAATGAAGTAGGTAAAGAAAATATTCCTGATAACAGACGATTTATAGAAATTAAACCTGCAGAAGACAGAGTTGATGAATATGCTCTTTTAAGCAATATTATCATGGGAAGCGACCGTTATCTTTACGTTGAAGTCTTTAATAAGGGCAGAATAATTCAAGAATTTGCTGATATTATTAAAAAAGAAAATGGTTCTATTGTAGAGCAAAGCTCCGCGGAGATTGTTGCCAAGCTTTTATCGAAAAATGATGCTATAAGGGTAGCTATTGAATTAATTAGGGTAGGTGGAAACAAAGATATAAGTGTAAGGGCTGCAGCAGGTATGACTGGAGCTGCTGCTATTGAAAGATCCATTAATCTTAATAAACAGATAGGCGAAGTTTCTGGAGTAGGATTCACTAAATTAGGTGGTGAATTTGCCGTGGTATTCCCCTCTAAATTTTCCAAGCTAAAAGGTGAACCGGCTGTATATGATAACTACCTGTTTGTTGACGTTATTAACTCCACTAAATTCATTGAGGAAAATGGTAGAGATCATCTGGTAGAAATAATGAATGATATCAAAGGATTCATTCAAAAGGAATGCAAAGGAAAGATAGAAGGCTACCGGGAGGGTGGAGACGATCTTATTGCTAATTTACCTACTAAAGATCTGGCATTAAAAGCAGGTATAGATTCTGCATGGCACGCCCTTAATAACGGTGCTAAAATAAGAGTAGGGATAGGTAAAAGTAGAAGAGAAGCTGGTGAAAGGGCTCAAATGGCTGATGATATAAACTTGTGGAATCCAAGTTCTCTTATTGTCTTCGACTTAGCAGATGGTATTTATGGCTATTTTATCCCCTCTGAGTTCGCCAGATCTATAATGGATTTTGCGGTTCATAAAAAAACCAAAGCCTTTTTAATTTTTGCGATGGTATTTATTGCCACATTTGTAGGTTGGAATATTGGATACTGGCAATTTGGATTGGTGGCAATTTTCCTTGCAGTACTCTACGCTATCACAACTTAAAGGTAACCTTTTTAAAGGTGTAATTATAAAATAGTTAAGGTGGAGGTAGTATGAGGCCTGAGACTGAAGGAAAAATTATTGTTGCATTAATCATTTCCCTGATTGCATTTGGTTGTGGCTCTGGAGTGGGCATAGTGATAGGTATATCTCAAAATGATACCGATTCTCCTTTTTCAATTAATTATACTCAACCAGAAGACTTTCAACTTCCCACTGTAACAACTAAATCACCAGATATTTCCAGCACACCCTCAACATCTGATTCACAAAATAGTGATTCTGAAGAGGTTTATGTGTCTAAATCAAATAATAGGCGCTCTGATAATAGTAATGAGAGTACTTATGTAGATAATGGAAATAATAAAAGTGAAACGAATAGCAATGATTAACCCAATTCAATTAATAATAGGTTTTAAGAATATTTAGTTTGATATAAACATTCTTAAACTTATTAATTATTAATTAATGGAAAGATTATGCACCAAGTATGTTGTGCATGTATTAATTAGACAATTATTATCAATATTAATTTTAATTATTTGACTTTTTTTATATTAAATATTGAGTGATTATCATGAAAATTATAGATGGTGGGGTCTGCTCTGTTGAAGGAGTACTGGCTTCTGGATCGCAAAATGGTAAATATGGTGTTGGGATAATATTCAATGAAAATAGTACTGCTGCAGCTGTTTTTACATCAAATAAAGTTGTAGCAGCTCCAATAATTTTCACCAAAAAATCTATAGAAAATGGGAGTATTAGTGCTATAGTGACCAATAGTGGAAATGCCAATTGTTTCACAGGTGAAAAAGGCCTTCAAGATTCTGTTTTAATGGCAAAAATGGTTTCAGAATATTTAAAAATAGATTCTGATGAAGTAGGTGTGGGTTCTACAGGTGTAATTGGTCGTGAAATGCCTATAAATATCATAATCTCTTTAATTAATGATTCCTTAAAAACTCTAGAAAACTCATCTGATGGATCTAAACGTGCTGCTGAGGCTATAATGACTACTGATACTTATTCTAAAGAATTTGCAGTGGAAACTAAACTTAAAAACGGTAATATAGTAAAAATTGGTGGCATGACTAAGGGGTCAGGGATGATAGCCCCGAATATGGGTACTATGCTTGCTTATATTACAACGGATGTGGATGCATCTCCTGAAGAATTACAAAAATCACTTAAAGAAGCAGTTGATCAGAGTTTTAATATGGTTGTGATTGATGGTGATGAAAGTACCAATGATATGGTAATTATCATGGCCAATGGTCGTTCTGGCAAAATAGATGAAAATTTTCAGAATGCATTGAATTTTCTCTGCCGTGAATTAGCCCGGATGATGGCTAAAGATGGTGAAGGGGCAACTAAATTGATAGAAGTGGAGATTAAAAATGCCCAATCCGCAAAAGATGCTCAATTGGCCGCAAAGGCAGTTGTCAAATCGCCCTTAGTAAAAACTGCTATTTTTGGGGGCGATCCTAATTGGGGTAGAATTGTGGCTGCAGTGGGATACTCTGGAGCAAATATTAATGAGAAAATAATAAGTGTTTCCTTGAAAGCTCTGGATGAAAATCATCCATCAAAAACAGAAGTAAAAATTGTGGATAAAGGATTTGTAAAGGCCTATGAGAATACAAAAGAACTATCTGATGCGGAATCTATAATGAAAAATAAAGATATTAAAATAACGGTGGATATTGGATTGGGTAGCAGCACAGCCACAGCTTATGGGTGCGATTTAAGTTATGATTATGTTAAAATTAATGCAGAATACACTACTTAAACTAATAAAGCAATAAAATAATTAAATTTAATGATTGTATTTATTATTAATATTTATTAGATATTTTAGAAGGGATGTAAATGAAAACAGTAAATATATTAGTGGAGGCTCTTCCTTATATTAAAAAATTCCACAAAAAAAAGATCATGATTAAATATGGTGGTCATGCAATGATAGATGAAAATGCAATGGAGTCTACTGCCCGTGACACCGTTCTTTTAAAATATGTTGGTATGGAACCTGTGGTGGTACATGGTGGAGGACCTGAAATATCCAGATCAATGAATAAACTGGGTAAAGAACCTCAATTTATCGAAGGGCTCCGCATAACTGATGAAGAAACCATGGAAATAGTCAAAATGGTACTTGTGGGGAAAATAAACACAAATATAGTCTCTAAAATTTGCCTACACGGTGGAAAAGCTGTAGGGTTATCTGGAAAAGATAGTGAATTTATAAAAGCCCGAAAAAAAGCCCTTCATGTGCTTAAAAATTCTCAGACTGGCGAAGAACAACATGTTGATCTGGGGTTGGTGGGGGAAATCGATTCTTTAAATCCTGAAATAATTGAAATGCTTACCACAAATAATTATATTCCTATTATATCTCCTATTGGTGTGGATAATACGGGTAACACTTTGAATTTAAATGCAGATACGGTTGCTGGAGAAATTTCTTCTAAAATTAATGCTGAAAAGTTAATTGTATTAACTGATGTTCCAGGAATTCTTGAAGACCCTAATGATCCGGAAACACTTATTAAGAAGGTTAGGGTTGGGGAAATTGATGAACTGGTGAGAAGTGGCATAATCACTGATGGGATGCTGCCTAAAACAATGACATGTGTTAAGGCCATAAATGACGGAGTATCATCAGCTCATATTATTGATGGTCGAATAGAGCATTCTTTGCTACTAGAAATATTCACGAAAAAGGGTATAGGAACTATGATAACGAAATAGGTTTGTCATAGTATTTAATTAAATTTTTCTTTAATATTATTACTTTTTTTATTTTATTTTGATGAAATTATAAAAAATAATATAAAATTAATTTATCTTGAGTTTTGAACAAATTGCCTGGGCCATTTGCATGGTTTTTGACTTTCCTCCAAGATCTGGAGTTAAAAATTTACCTTCTCTCAAAACTTTAATTAATGCCTGTTCTATTTTAAGGGCATTATCTAAATCTCCCATATTTTCCAGCATCATTACAGTGGATAGTATCATGGCGGCAGGATTAGCAATTCCTTTTCCTGCAATATCTGGAGCAGAACCATGAACTGGTTCAAAAAGTCCATTATCAATCCCTATATTAGCTGAAGGAGTCATTCCCATACCACCAACCAAACCTGCACCCTCATCCGATAATATGTCACCAAAAAGATTAGTGGTGACAACTACATCGAATATTTGTGGTTTGGTTATCATAAACATGGCTGTAGCATCCACGTAATAATCATTGGACTCAATACTAGGATTAATTCGAGCTGTCTGATAGAAAATGTCTTTAAACAAGCCATCTGTTTTTTTAAGAACATTGGCCTTATGCACGGCAGTAACTTTATTTCGATGATTTTTTAGAGCATAATCAAATGCAAATTCACATATTCTCCTGGAAGCCTTTTTAGTAATTAATCTAATAGCTTCAGCACCGTTTGAATTATATTCCTCTAATCCAGAGTACAATCCTTCTGAATTCTCACGTATAATTACAAAATCCAGTCCTTCGTATAATGATTTAATCCCAGGAAGTGATTTAACGGGTCTCACATTAGCATAAAGATCCAATTCCTTTCTAAGAGTAATAATAGCACTTTTTTGACCTTCAGCTGTAGTCACGGCACCAAATAATGTTGAATCTGCTTTTTCCGCTATTTTTATTGTTTTTTTGGGGATTGTACTCCCATGCTTGTTATAACATTCATTTCCTGCTTCTGCATGTATATATTCAAAATTTAAATTAAGTGAATCTAAAACTAAAAGAGCAGCTTCCATGACTTCTTTTCCAATTCCATCACCTTCTATTATAGCAATTTTTTTCCCCATAAAAACACCAGTATCTAAAAATACTTAAAATATGATTTATTTAAAGTTATTCTACAAATTATATATATTTTATAAACATATAATAAATTATATAACAAAAATTGGGGAACTAATTTGAATTTAGGTTGCTTGAATATAACTAATATTTACTTGAAGTAATTCAAAAATTCCTGATTTTTATATTTTATTACACAATTAATCCATATTAATGATTCTGAGGAGATAATAGGATGAAATTAATTAATTCTCTGGGAATTATGGAAACATTTAAAGATAAAAAATCTCTCAAATATTATCAAAAAAAATTAACAAAAATAAGAAAATCTGAAGCTAAGACATTTATTGACATTGGAATGGTTTATTTAGAAGACAATCAGCCGGATAATGCTTTAAAATATTACAAAAAAGCTAAATTGATTTATAATGATATTAATGATGATAAAGGAACTGCATTTACTTATGATATTATAGGGGATGCTTATTTAACTGAAAGAAATTTTCAAAAAGCTATAATGTCTTATCAAGAATCTTTTAAAATTTATGGATCAATGAGATCTTCTGAAAAAAATAAAATATTTGATAAAATTAAGAAAGCTGAAATGGCCAGTATGGCTACAGATATAGTTAAAAATAAACAAAAAAATGCTTATTAAACTGCTTATTCTCGAAAAAAGCAGATAATTAGTTATAACATTATATTTATTAAAAGAATTATTAAGAGATGATTATATGAACAATATTTTTTTAGTTCTGGGGTTCATGGATGCCTTTAAAGGTGGTAAAAAAGGATCACTTAAATATTATGAGAAGAAATTACATGAATTTCAGGAACAGGAAGCTGAAGTACTGATTGATATGGGTGTTATTTATTTGGAGAATGACGACATTCATAATGCTCTTAAATGTTTTAAAGATGCTTTAGATCATTATTTTAAAGTTGATTATCCTGAAGGTGAAGCTTATGCATATGATCTTATAGGGGATTCTTATTTAATCCTTAGAAATGGGGATATGGCATTGAAAAATTATGAAAAATCTTTTGAAACATATTCTCTGATGGGATCGTCATTATCTGATGAAATGGAAGAAAAGATTGAGGAAGTAAAAAAAATTATGGGGTCCACTGATTTTATTTCCTGTGATTTGGACGATGAACAGGAAAAAGCGTTACTGGAAATGGATTATTTTGATGAAACTACATTAGCTGAATTTTGTCAATCTTCTAAAGTAGATGAATCCAAATCTGATTCAATCGAGATGGAAACAGTATTAAAAAAACTGGATGATTGTTTAGAGTTAATTGAAAATTTTGATGATTATCGAATATATAATGATTCAAGAAGTATAGACTACCTCAATGAAGCATTATACACCGCAAAAGCCATAGAAGATTTTAAAGGTCAAGGAACTTTAAATTTAATCATAGGAAATAATTATTTACATGATAATGACATTCCAAACTCTTTGAACCATTTTAATAATGCCAATAAATCTTTTAGACAATCTAAAAACTTCATAGGTGAGTCTATTTCACTTTTATTTATGGGGGTCGTATTTTTTGTTCTTAATGAAAAAGAACAGATGTATGATGTATTTAAAAACTCTCTCAATATAATTCGCGAAAAGGGATATCAAAATGAGGAAGAGCTTGCTTTAAATATTATTGAAATGCTTTCCACTTAATTAATCTAAATAAATACTAATTTTAAAAATTTTTTTTAATTCAAATTTTAAATTATTTTATAAAAATAGAAAAATCTTATTATAAAAAGGTTCATATTATTATATAACTTTAATTATCGAGGTGAAGAAATGGAAAAAAGAGAAAATGTGGCTCGGCTCATTGAATCTTTACAAGAAGAAGATGAAATGGTTAGAGTACAGGCTATGGAGCTCTTAGGAGAAATTGGCGATTTTGCAGTTGACCCTCTTATTGATGCCCTATCCAGTCCTAATAAATATGTACGTAGAGGATCTGCCAAAGTTTTAGGAGATATTGGTGATTCTAAAGCTATCGGACCATTAATTGATACTTTATCTGATGATAATAAATGGGTTAGAAGAGATACTTCTTCTGCTCTGTCACGTATGGGTACGGAGGCTACTGAACCTTTGATTAAAATTCTTTCTGATGAAGATTGGAAAGTTAGAGGGGCTGCTGCGTGGGCTTTAGGAAATATAAAGGATTCCCGTGCTATTGATCCTTTAATCAAACTTCTAAATGATGAAAATGGATTTGTAAGGGGTGGAGCAACATGGGCCCTAAGTAATATTGGTGGTGAAAAAGCTCAAGATGCCTTAAAAGAAGTAGCTAAAGGTAACGGATCATTTACTCAAAAAGTCGCTTCTAATTATCTCAATAAAGATGATTAAATAAGTTTTACTTATTTAATATTATTTTTATTTGGACTAATTAGGGATTGATTTTCAGTAATTAATTGTAATTTTAATAAAAATTAATATGATCGTCAAGACAATAATTCTGATTATATTATTATAATCTAAAAAATTTTCTTAATGATTTTTTTAATTTCAATAAATGAAATAATGCCCGTCGTTATTCAACAATCTTATTAAAATTACATAATTTATTTTTAAAACTTATAAATAGGTGTTTAATTGAAAGTAAGCGTAATTGGAGCATCAGGAAATGTAGGTAGTGCTGCTGCTTTTTGTCTAGCAGATGAACATTCTTTGAGAGAACTGTTATTAGTTTCTCGAGAAAAAAGTTTAAGGTGTATTGAAGGCGAAGCTATGGATATGTATGATGCTTTAGCAGCTAAAGATGTACACGTTGATATAAAATCCACATGTAACTTGGAAGATCTTGCGGGTTCTCATATCGTTGTTTTATCTTCTGGAATATCTCGTGATGAGGGTATGAGTCGGATGGATTTAGCGGTTCCCAATGCTAAAATAGTAGCAAAATATGCCAAAGAGGTGGCCCGATATGCTCCAGAATCCATTTTGTTGGTGATTAGTAATCCTGTGGATGTAATGACTTATATCGCTTTAAAAGCTTCCGGTATGGAAAAAAATCGTGTTTTTGGATTAGGCAATCACTTGGATTCTTTGCGACTAAAAACATTCATTGCTAGGCATTTTAATATTAATGTCAGTGAGATAAGATCCAGGGTTATTGGTGAACATGGTGAGAACATGGTTCCTTTGCTCAGCTCAACTTCCATTGGAGGGATTTTACTAAAATATTTTTCTAATTATAAAGATTTTGATATGGAATATATGGTGGAAAAAGTTAAAAGTGCTGGTACCGAGGTAATAAGTCGAAAAGGAGCTACTGAGTATGGGCCTGCGTATGCTATATCCAACATTGTAACCACCATTTTAAATGATGAAAAAAAAATATTAACTGTTAGTGCTTATCTTGAAGGCGAAATTGAGGGAATTGAAGGAGTTTGCCTGGGGGTGCCTACTAAACTGGGTGAAAATGGTATTGAAGAAATTATTTCCATAAAAATGAGTGATTATGAAAAAAAATCATTTATTAAGGCTGCAGAGGTAGTTAAAAAGTTAACTCATGATGTATTGAATATAGTGGATATTGAATAATACTTGTATTCTATCATTTTTTTTTATTTTTATTTGCTTATTTTATTAATGAATGTTTAATGGAAAACAGTATATTGATATTATTATTTTATTCTTAGAAGGTTCTTTCACCTTTTTGATTTCAAAAATTATAAAAATTTGCTACTTTTGTTCAGAGTTTAAAAATTATTTTCACTGGAAAAATTTATATTATTGTTCAGTTATAATAATCTATAACCTGTATTTTTGAACATTGTATATTAAAAATGTCATATGGTGAGCAAAAATCAAAAAAATAATGGGCACCGGCAATAAATTTCCGGTAGGTTTATATAATATAATTTTTATATTATTTCATTAGAGGATTACACTTTTTTAATTCATATCCAAATTCATAAAATTACTAAGGGATACTCCATACACAAAATAGCCCATTAATTTAACATAGGTGCAATCATGATAATAATTGGAATTTTAGATTTACAAGGAGACGTTTATGAACACTTCCAGATAGCTCAAAAGGCACTGGATAATCTGAATGTTGAAGGCCAAGTAATAAAAGTGAGAACTTATGAAGATGCATCTAAATGTAATGGAATTATTATTTCTGGAGGAGAAAGCACAGTAATAGGCAAACTCATAGTGGAAAATGGCATAAAAGATGCTATTATCAAAAATGATATTCCAGTTTTTGGAACATGTGCGGGTATGGTTCTGCTGGCTAGAAAAACAGATTATGAACAGCCTTTATTAGGATTAATGGATATGGAAGTTAAAAGAAATGCTTTTGGCCGGCAAAAAGACTCATTTGAACAAGAAATAGACATACTTGGAGAAAAATACTCCGGAGTTTTTATTAGAGCGCCTGCTGTGGATGAAGTAGGAGATAAAGTTCAAATACTATCTCAAATTGGGAATATAATTATAGGTGTGAAGCAAGGAAAAAATATGGCCATTGCTTTCCATCCTGAACTAACTGAAGATACCAGATTACACGAATATTTTATAAAGGAGGTATTATAGTGTGCGGAATAGCAGGAGTAGTTTATAAGGATAAAAAACCTCACTCTGTTGGTAGTGATATGACTAAAATGTTAAATGCTCTACAACACAGAGGCCCAGATTCTGCAGGATTCTCCATATATGGGGGATTAGGCTTAGAAGAAAACGAATATTTATTAAATATTGAAGTTAAACAAAAATTAGGGCTTATTGAATCAGTTAAAGAAATAATAGAATTATTAAGTCCTATTAAATCCGAAGAAATCATTCCTTCGGTTGAAAATTATGATATTTACCGATGCAAAGTTTCATTGGATTCATTTGATTTACTAAAACCGCTTATCACGGATATTGATAAATTAGAAGATATAATGGTTTTAAATGGAAGCCATTCCTTTGAAATGATTAAAGATGTGGGTTCTGTATTGGAAATTGCTGATAGATATGATACTTGGTCTAAAATGGGTACTCATGCCATTGGACACACTAGATTCTCCACAGAAAGTATAGTGGATAGATATCACGCACACCCTTTCCAGACTTATATCATTCCTGACATAACAGTGGTACATAATGGCCAAATAACCAATTATTGGAAAATAAGAGACCCATTAGAACGTAAGGGACACATATTCGAGACTAATAATGACACGGAATGTATTGTTCATTATGTGGCTGACAAATTATTGGCTGGATATTCCCTGGAAGAAGTTTTGGAACAATCTGTAAAGGATATGGATGGTCCATTTTCTTATATTATAGGAACTCCTAATGGTGTAGGTATTGCCAAAGATCAACTGGGACTACGTCCGGGTGTAATGGCTGAAAACGATGAATTATTTGCAATAGCATCAGAAGAAGTTTCTTTAAGGGAAGTAATGGATACACAAAACGTTGAGCAAATCTCCCCTGGAGAAGTTAGGGTTTATGAAATTTAATACTAACTAATAAAATTGATTATTTAATAATAAAGGTGATTTAATGAGGGAAATAGAAATTGACGCTCAATCAAAAACTCCCAGGGAGATAAACCGCGCTTTAAAGGCAATGGCTAAAGAATATGATAGGATTATAATAAAAAATCCCAATGCCAAACATTATCTTGTTGCAGGACTCACCGATGATGTGGAAGTTGTGATTGATGGTTCAGCAGGATACTTTGTGGGAACCATGGTCCACGGTACTCGTATAAAAATCAATGGAAACGCAGGTTGGTTTCCTGGAGATAACATGACTGAGGGTGAATTAATCGTGGAAGGATCTGCAGGTGATGGTGTAGGTCAGGGAATATACGGTGGCCATGTCGTAATTAAAAAGGATGTTGGCTCACGTACCGGTGAGATAATGAAAAATGGAACCATCATTATAGGAGGAAACTCCGGATTCATGACTGGAATCTTCATGATGGGTGGTAGAATAATAATCCTAGGAGATATTGCACAAGACGCGGGAGAATCCATTATCCGTGGTACAATTTATGTTATGGGCGAAATTAAAAGCCTGGGAAAGAATGCCAAAGTAGAAGAAATAGATGATAATGATAAAAAGGAATTAAAAGAATTATTACCTACATATGGATTTGAATTAGACGATAAAAACTATGATAAATTCCGAAAAATAGTTCCTAGAAGTAAAAGGCCATTCTATGGTCATGATTCGGAGGAAGGTTAATGAATAATAACTCTACTAATCAAAATATAATAAAAAATGGCAAAATAGCCATGGTAGGAACTCCATGTCAAATTCTGGCAGCCTCTATAATGGATGATTATTCTGATTATCCCGATGATATGTCAGTGGATTTAAAAATAGGATTATTCTGTATGGAAAATTTTTCTTACAGCTATTTAAAGGAACTATTTAAAAAATACGAAATCGACTTTAAGGATGTTCTCCAGTGTCGTATTGAAAAAGGGTATTTATGGTTATACTTAACTGATGATCAAATATTTAAAATAACTTTGGATGAAGCCAAATCTTGCATCAGAAAAAGTTGTCAGATATGTATGGATTTCACTTCTGAACAATCCGACATTTCTGTAGGATCAGTTGGATCTCCTGAGGGGTGGTCCACGGTTATTATCCGTAATGAAAAAGGAATGGAATTAATTAATAATGCTGAAAAAGAGGATTATATTGAAACTAGGCCCATATCCAATTCAGGATTAAAATTGATGGATAAACTAGCTATACAAAAAAAATCTGAAAATTTAGAGGAAATTCATAAAAGGGAAAATATGGCCCGTCCGGTCATGTACTGGAGAATAATGCCTGAAGGGGATTATCTGGAAGAGGTTAGCCCGTCTCAATTTTTAGATTTAAAAAGTGATGTAATTGATGTGGGAGCATGTGTTTTATGTGGGGCTTGTTTATTGACATGTCCTGAAAATATTGTCCAGATTAATGGCCGAAAACCGGAAATAAAAGGTAAATGTCCTGAAGGATGTAATGCATGTTATGTGGCTTGCCCCCGAACATATGTGCCAGATAATATAGTGGGCCGCGACTCTGAAAAATCCCCATTTGGTGATTATATTCAAATTGTTTCTGCCCGAGCCCCTGTATTTCAGGGACAAGATGGTGGGGTAGTCACTGCTCTTTTAAGCTATGCTGTTTCCAGTGGATTGGTTGATGAGGCTTTGGTTATTGATAAAAGTCCACATGATCCATGGAAACCCATACCAAAACTCACAGATGATGTGGAAGAAATTGTAAAAGCGGCCGGGACCAAGTATTCTGCATGTCCTATATTTAAGCCGTTAAAGGAAACTGAATCTAGAGAGGGATACTAATGCCTTTCAAAGTAGAAAGAAATAAAGATCTCTGTATGAGAAATTTTGGCAGGCCAGGTTGTTGCTGGTATCTTTGCGATAACCGAGACGAAAGCCAGTGTAAAAACTGTTACTCTTGTTATAATAACTGCCCTCATGATGTTTATGAAATAATTGGGGATGAACCATATCCTATTAAACATGAAAATTGTGTAGGATGTCGTATATGTGAAGAAATGTGCCCTAACAGAGCTATTGAAGTAAATGCAGTACCAGAAGATAGGCGGAATGTCTGGTCTTTGGGAGATATTGTGGAAATCAATAGAAAGTCCAGCGAAGGGTCATACAAGGTCAGGGGGTGTGGTGCAATTCGAACCATCCCTACTTTTGATGATCTGGTAATTGTACCAGCACAAGTTTCACGACCACCAATTGATAAGTACCGGGAACCATGTAACACTAAAGTTGTTTTAGGAAGTAGGTATGCTGAAAATCCACTAATGCTGGATACTCCAATTATGATTGCTGCTATGTCCTTTGGTGCACTCAGTAAAGAAGCCAAAATTTCACTAGCCATGGGGGCCACTTTGGCCGGAACCGCAACCAATACTGGTGAAGGCGGAATGCTCCCTGAAGAGAGGAGATATGCTTCTAAACTGATAGCCCAATATGCTTCCGGTAGGTTTGGTGTATCAGCTGAATATTTAAACAACTGTGAGGCTATTGAAATCAAAATAGGACAAGGAGCAAAATCGGGTATGGGGGGACACCTTTTAGGCGAAAAAGTAACTGCGGAAGTATCTAAAATCAGGATGATTCCAGAGGGAACTGATGCTTTGAGCCCGGCCCGACATATGGATATTGTTGGTCCAGAAGATTTGAGCATGAAAATCTCCCAACTTAGGGAAATTAGTGACTGGAAAGTTCCTATCATGGTTAAATTCGCTTCAGGTAGGGTTACTGATGATGTAAAAATCGCAGCTAAGGCTGGAGCAGATATGATTGTAATTGATGGTATGCAAGGAGGAACTGGTGCGGGACCTGATGTAGTAACTGAACATTCTGGTGTTCCAACCATCGCTGCTATTGTGGAAGCAGATGAAGCTTTAAAACATATTAATTTGAGGGATAAAGTAAGTCTGGTTGCTGGTGGAGGTATTAGGAATGGTGCGGATGTGGCTAAAGCAATTGCACTAGGTGCAGATGCAGTTTATGTTGGTACTTCAGCTCTGGTTTCTATAGGATGTCGTGTATGTCAGACTTGTTATACTGGAACCTGTAGAAAAGGTATTGCCACCCAGAACCCTCAGCTAAGAAGAAGATTAGATTATGTGGAAGGCGGTAAAAAGGTGGCCAGATATATAGAGGCCATGACTGAGGAAACTTGTATGCTTACCCAGCAAGCAGGTAATACTGATGTCAGTAAACTGGAAAAAGATGATCTTCGTGCATTAACTACAGAATCATCAGCCCTGACTGGTGTTAAACTAGCCGGTATGGAATCACCTTTCCGCATCAAATAATGGTCTTTGATATTTGATAAGGAATTATAACAACTTGTAATTTAAAGACACCTAGATTTAAAATAAGATAGTTAATAATTTAACTATTTTATTCTATTTATTTTTTCAAATTAAAAACAGTCTAAGATTTTTTATAAAATTCAAATTATTCACTTGTTTGATCTATATTACTTCTATTAAATAATATATTCATCAATTTTTTTTATTAATGGAAGCTTTAGCCTTATTACCACTATCAACAGCTTCTTTTGATTTATTTCCACTTTTATTTTTTTTAGATACATCCCTTTCAATTTTATCATCTTCTTGATAACATTCTGGGCAGATAGTTAATTCATTGAAAGGATCCATTTCATCAGTGACATGTCCGATTAAAGGCTGTTTAAACTTTAATTTGGATAATTGATCTGGGACTTCTTTTCCACATTTTTCACATTTTTTCATAGAATCATCCTGAATAATTATTAACTAAATATTTTATACCAATAACAAATTGTCTTCCATTCCATAAAAATTGTTTATTTATGTGAGGTGTCCTTTAGAAAAAAAATTTTGAATATAAACTATTATAAAATCAATTATTCAAAACAATTTTAAAGATAATTACATATCAACTAATTAAAATTTTAATGTAAACTTATATAAAATTTAATTTGTAATAAATGGATTTTTATTATTAGTTAAATATTAACATAAAATAGATATTACAATTATATTCAAGGGAGATATTAAATGAAAATATCAGTAAAACATTATGTCTTAATCATAGCGGCCCTTTCATCTTTTTTAACACCATTTATGGGTTCTTCTGTAAATGTAGCTCTTCCCACAATTGCTGCTCAATTTAAAATAGATGCAATTGTTCAAAATTGGATACCAGCATCTTATCTTCTTTCAGCTGCCATATTTGCTGTTCCCTTTGGCCGTATTTCTGAAATTTATGGTATGAAAAAGGTATTTAATTATGGTGTGGTTATATTTACTTTATTTTCATTTTTATCGGCTTTAGCACCTGATGCTATATTTTTGATCATTTTTAGGGTCTTCCAGGGAATAGGATCTGCCATGATGTTTGTGACTGGCTTAGCCCTATTAACTCGTGTTTATCCTCCAAAAGACAGGGGAAAGGCCATTGGTATAAATATTGCTGTTGTTTACATTGGATTATCACTAGGGCCAGTGCTTGGTGGAATATTTACAACTTATCTTGGATGGCAATCAATATTCTTTTTTGCAGTCCCTGTTGGTCTTTTAACTTTAGGCATAACTCTATGGAAACTTAAAGACGAGTGGGCTGATGCAGAAGGAGAAAAATTTGATATTGTAGGATCTGTTTTTTATTCAACTGCTCTATTTTTACTGATGTGCGGGTTTTCTATTCTTCCAGATTTATCTGGTATCTGGATGATAGTTATTGGCATAATAATATTGATTGGTTTTATAAAATGGGAGTTAAACTATTCCAGCCCGGTATTTAACATGAAACTATTTAAAAATTATACCTTTGCCTTTTCCAGTCTGGCAGCTTTAATTAATTACAGCTCAACTTTTGCAGTGGCGTTACTTTTGAGCTATTATTTACAGTATATTAAAGCGTTTGATCCACAGACCACGGGCATTATATTAGTGGCCCAACCTATTATTATGGCTATTGTAGCCCCTATGGCAGGCCGACTTTCAGATAAAAAAGATCCACAGTTTTTAGCAGCAGTTGGAATGGCCATTAATACGGTGGGGCTATTTATTTTATCGTTCCTGACTGAAAATACTGGGTTGGAATTGATCATAAGTGCCCTAATTATATTGGGTCTTGGTTTCGGGCTATTTTCATCACCCAATACAAATGCTATTATGGGGTCTGTAGAAAAAAAATATTATGGGATCGCATCGGGCACGGTTAGTTCCATGCGTCTTATTGGACAAACCTTCAGTGTTGGTGTAGTAACCATCGTATTTGCATTTGTAATGGGACCTGTTGTAATTTCTCCAGAATCATACGGCCTTCTATTAAAAAGTATTCCAATATGCTTCACTATATTTGCCATTATGTGTTTTATAGGTATTTTTGCAGCAAGGGCTAAAAGTAACACAGTAAAAAAAGAATTAAATTAATTTTTATTTAATTTATTAAAATAGACATTATATTTCATATTCTTTTTTTAACTACTCCTTTCGAAAAAATTTTATAATTATAGTTATATAAAATTATTAGAATTTTAAATTAATAAATAATTAAAAAGATCATGGTGGATTATGCCGGTTAAAAAAACTAAAATGAGGATTAAAATAATTAAAAACGGACCTTATATGGTAACTGGAAGAGTCCCTCTTTATGAACAGAAATTAATTACTGACGAAGCAGGACATACCAAAGAATTGCTGGATGTAAAGCAACACCCCCTACAAGATCAATATATTTTGTGTAGATGTGGTGAATCTAAAAATAAACCTTTCTGTGATGGATCACACACCAAAACAGGCTTTGATGGTACGGAAACAACCAGCAGAAAACCATACATGGAAAAGGCAGATATATTTGAAGGACCAGAACTTAAACTTACTGACGCATATGAATTTTGTGACCATTCCAGATTCTGTTTACGATCTGGAGGAATAAGAGAAAATATAAAAAAGTCTGATGATCCAGATGCCAGGAAAACTGCGATTGATGAGGCTATGATCTGTCCATCAGGGCGATTAGTATTATGGGATAAAAAAACCGGCAAACCATTTGAAAAAGAATTTGAACCATCCCTAGTTCTTATACATGACCCTCAGAAAAACTGCCAGGGTCCAATATGGGTAAGGGGCGGAATTTCCATTGAATCAGTTGATGGTTTTGAATATGAAACAAGAAATAGGGTTACCCTCTGTAGCTGCGGCAAATCTGAGAATAAACCTTACTGTGATGGCAGTCACTGGATGAACGCTGGACAAAAATTAAAATTCAGAAAAAAATGGGGCCTTGATGAGAAAAAAGAAGAATAAAAAAAATGATTCTTTTATTTTTTTAAATAATGGTTAATTAGTTTTGGTTATGTTAAAAAAATAAATATTAATTATTCAATTCTTTTCAACCATTCAAGAACTTTATCTGCTATTTCTTCAGAAATATCATTGATATGATCTTGTTCACTCCAGGTGCAAATTTCTCCTTCGTCTATATCACCCACAACATCTTCGATTTGATCATCATCCGAGAAGCTGCCGTGTTCTGATTCACAAAAACTGAAGTTTTTATTACGATTTTCAAATAATATATCCCAATTCTGTGAATTTCTAAGCTCCCAGTACCAGTAAAATGTACTAACCGTTTCCGTTTCCGTCTCTGGATCTACATCTTCAAAGCTTTCTTCTTTTTCATATCCTACTAATAAAACTTTATCATTGTCTAAATAAATTTTCTTTTCCCAGGCATCTTTAGTTCGGTCTTTAAGTTCCAGATCTGCTTTTTCAATTTGTTCAACCAGTTCTGATTTTTTTATCATTTTAATCTCCTGTATTATTCTTAGATATTCCTTAGACAATTTAATCCTAAATCATGTTAATTATAACTCTGTAGACTGTTTTAGATATAAATTTCTATTATGATTAAAAACATTATTTTAAGATGTCAATCAAAAGACTAAGATAATTAAGTTTATTTAAATATCCCTTAATAATAATTTTTAAGTGGAGATAATCTAATGAATAAAAATATTCCTGAAAAAGGCGCAGCATTACAAAGAGACCTTGAAACATATGCTATAATCCCATATCTGCCCGGAGGATTTATTTCGGTGGAAGATTTAAAGAAAATGGTAGAAATAGCAGATAAATATAAGGCTAGAACCTTTAAAATAACACCTGAACAGAGAATTGCCATCATAGGACTTCCAGGCTATGCTTTGGATGATATATGGCGAGAATTGAATATGAAACCTGGAGGATTCACAGGAAAAGTAGTAAGGCCAGCAAAATTCTGTCCCGGTACATCAGAATGTAAAAAAGCTCTCCAGAATAGTATAAAAATGGGCATGGCCGTCGATAAAAAATTTCAAGGAAGAACACTACCAAACAAGGTTAAAATAGGGGTAAGTGGATGTAACAACTCTTGTGCACAATCAGCCGTACGAGATATAGGTTTAATTGGCACAAAAAACGGATGGAATGTTCTGGTGGGCGGAAATAGTGGAAGAAAACCGATGATTGGTGAAGAAATTGCTAATAACATTTCACAAGACGAGGTTATTAAATTAATGGATAATATTTTCATTGAATATGTAAAACATGATACTAAAAAAAGATTGGGACATTTGATTAATAAAATTGGTTTTCGAGATTTTAAAAAAGAACTGGGAATTTGATATTATAATATTAATTTTCTATCTAGTTAACAAGCAAAAAAATAATTAAATTATGGAATTAATGTTAAACATTAAGCACTTCTTTTTAATTCAATCAAATAAATCTGTGGCCGTGCAAAAAATCGAACTGGTATTACAACAGTCCCAATCCCATTACTAACAATCATAGTAGAATTATTCTCTTTTATAACTCCGCTTCTATATTTATTCCCATAATTGGAATAAACTATTGGGGCCCATAGGCCAAAAAATGTTACTTGGCCTCCGTGGGTATGCCCAGATAATACTAGATCCACTTTTGTTTTATCCACTTCTGGAAAATAATCGGGGTTATGTGATATAAGAATGACAAAATCTTCTTTAGTAACTGGTTTTATAGTGGCATTAATAATTTGATTGCCATTATTAAAATCACCCACACCACCTAAACGTATTTTAGAATTACCTAAGGTTATCCATGTTCCTTTATTACCTATATATGTGATATTTGATTTAGATAATGTATCTAAAGTCCAGTACTGAGGGTCGCTATTTCCTAAAACTGCATAAACACCCAAAGGGGCTTTTAAATCGGATAACGACGAAAAAACAGGAGCAATATACTCTGAATCTCCACTTACATAATCCCCACCTAGCAAAATTAGATCTGGATTTAAATCATTTACCTGATTAACCAGACTATTCACCCTATCTTTATCAAAAAAAGGACCATGATGTATGTCACTGATAAAAGCAATTTTTTTACCATCAAACTCAGCGGGAATCTCTGGAGATTCAATTACCACTTCTTTAGTTTCAATTAAATAAGGTTCTACCACCATGTCCAGAGGTATATAGACCCCCAGTAACAATAAGAGTAGTATTATTATATATTTTAGCTTCATAAACATCGGAGACTTTATTGGATAAATATTAAGAACCAGTATTTAAAAATATATTGCTATTATTTCATTCTATAATTTAAAACTATTGCTAGAAAAATATACAATAATCGTGTTTTAATAAAAAAAATTGATAAATAAAAATAAATTAAAAAGAATTAGTAAATAGAATTTAAAAATTTAAATCTAGTCAATATTGACACGATTTAAATTAGTTTTGCACATTCTTTTCATTAATGATTTTTAAAAGAGCTGCAGATATATCTACTGAGTTATAACCGACTTCTATTAAACGTTCCACATTGTGTGTACATTTATCTAGATTATCGTTTTCAATAGTGGTTTTGATTCTTTCTAACAACATATCCGCTTTGAGTTTATCAATATCTTTTAAAGATGGAATCTGCTGCTGTTCAATCTTGGTTTTGGTAAATCTTTGGATATCTCGTAATTTGTATATTTCTTTACCCGCTACAAAGGTGAATGCTTGTCCTGTTTTACCAGCACGTCCAGTTCTACCAATCCTGTGTACATAATATTCATTATCATTAGGCACATCATAGTTGAATACCGCTTCAACATTAGGTACGTCAATACCTCTGGCTGCTACATCAGTTGCCACCAAGATATCAATCTTACCATTACGGTACTTATTCATGACTTTATCTCTTTGGCCCTGTCTCATATCTCCGTGGATACCATCAACAAAATATCCTCTGGTTTTTAAATCTTTTACCAGACGATCCACCCTTCTTTTTGTATTACAAAATACTAAGGCCAATTTGATATCATGGATATCCATTAAACGTGACAGAATTTCTGTTTTCATTTTTTCTTTGGCTTCGAAGTAAATCTGTTCAATTTCTGGAGCGGTAAGTTGGTGATGGGCTACTTTAATCAGTTTAGGATTTTTCTGATATTTTTTAGTGAGCCTTAGAATGTCCTTGGACATGGTAGCAGAGAATAGAAGGGTTTGCCTTTTTTTGGGAACGTGTCTTAATATTTCTTCTATATCGTCCCGGAATCCCATATCTAACATTTCATCGGCTTCATCCAGAACAACCATTTCCACGCCATCTAATTTAAGAGTACCTCTCTGGATGTGGTCGATTACTCTACCAGGAGTTCCAATAACAATGTGTACTCCTTTATTTAAAGCCCTAATTTGCCTTCCAATAGGCTGTCCGCCGTATATTGGCAGTACTTTAACTTTTTCCATGCGTGCTGAAATCTTTCCGACTTCTTCAGCTACTTGAATACATAATTCTCTGGTAGGACATAATACTATGGCTTGCACCGTGCGATCAGGAATGTAAACATTTTCCAGAAGAGGAATACCAAATGCTGCGGTTTTTCCAGTACCTGTCTGTGCTTGTCCAATAACATCTTTACCAGTTAATGCAACGGGGATGGTAAGAGACTGAATAGGTGTCGCTTCTTCAAATCCCATGTCTACAATAGCTTGTTTAATTTCTTTTGATATATTTAAATCTTCGAATAGTAATTGATCCATATTATCTTCCTTAATTCATTAAAAATATGATAATTAATTATTTAAAGCAATTTTAAAAATAAAACAAAATTAGCAATAATAATCAAATTCTTCATAATAATTTAAATTCTTGTATAGTGTATGTTAGTTAGAGGATACATTTAAAGTAATCTATTAATTTATAAATTTTTAATTAAAAATAGTTTTAATTTTCTTACTTTTTATTTTATAAGTATAGATTAAATAATTGTTGGTAAGTTAGAGTATAAAACTTATTTTAATATATTATATTCTATATTTACTTTAATATAATTATTATTCATTATAATATTCACAGTAACTTCTAAAACGACATTTGGCACATTTACGGGGATTTTTAGTGGGTAAAAATGATTTTTCACCATTAAATAAATCATGCATTCTTTTAAGAAGTTTTTTTATCTGTTTTTCAGCTTTTTGATCAAATTCAGCACTCCAAAAAATATTATCGGTTCCTCTTTCTCTAAGAGCTGCTCTTATTTTACGTCCATCATTTTCAACGGTGTCTTTAAATGCAAGACAATAACCAAAAACCTGATTAATGGTTGAATAATAAGCCACAGTTCCTGGTTTATCATCTATTATTACAAATTCATCGGGAGTGAGCCATATTTCATCAATAAAACCTCTTACCCCGTATTTTGGAGACACTACCCATAATTCTCGGGATAAAATTTCCTCTTTTTGCGAAAGATCCATCATTTCCTTAAAAGTGGCAGGAACTGCTTCTTCCTTGAATTTTTCTTCCAGCTGTTGATGAACATCATGACCTTTTTTCATCTCAGGAGTGGGAGCGGTTTGTATGCCCTCAACATATTCTAAAAATATACTGTATTCGCAATATCCTTGCTGATTCAACCAGCTTATAGGAAAATTCACTTTTTCATTAATAATTTTGGCCCCTTTTATTTGGGGGTGAGGTTTCGAGTTTTCATCCACCATATGCTGCCTCATTTAATATTTTTTATAAGTTAATATTTATGACTAATTTTTAAATTTTTTAAGTAAATACCATCATTTTATAATACAATGCATTTAGGGAATTATTTGTACCCACTTTAGAAAAATCGTTATTAAAATCCCAAATATAATAGCAATTATTAACTCTTTCCAGTCAATTGTTTTAAAATCCATTAAATAACCTTCTGATAAAATTCTATAATATCATTTTACAGTAATTACTTTAGGGTCTTGAAAAATCCTTATAACTTCATTGGGAGTGACTATCATGTTAATTTTTTGATCATGTGATTCAACCGGAACTTTTGGTAATATTTGTTGGGGATGGATTGTTGTAACAATGGGTGTACTTGTTTTTATCGATTTTTCTGTAAATAAATTGTTGATTTCTCGGTCACCAAATCCTCCACCTTTTCCCAATCGGTTTCCGTTTTTATCTACTGCTACAGAACCTTCTACAACTAAATCTACAATTGGTAGATTATTAACGGGTTTGCCATATTTGAAGGCACCTCCTATAGTCGAGGCCATTTTTTCTTTTCCTTCTAATTTTTTTCCATTTAATAATAGATAACCATCTTTTAATTTAGGAGTAGCCATTATGAGATTTATTTTTTGTTTTAAGACAAGTTCCCGAACCTTTTTTTGTGCAGAATCAGGACTACAAAAAATAGTTTGGCATTTAGACCATTCTATGGTTTTGGCCAACCTCTCTGCAGCTGCAGCGGATCCTTTAAAATATGGAATTTTATTGTGATCTCCCTGTGATCGTTTGGATAATCTTTTTTCATACAGCAAATCCCATATTTGCTTTCGCATTAATTCTTTTTCATGAGATATGATCGAATTCATTTCAAAACCATTTAAATTCGGTTAATTTTTCTACTAAAACATAGAAAATATTATATAATTATACAAGAAATACAAGAACATTTTAATTTTATTCATATTATTATATAGAAAATATATTACATTAGATAATTATATTTACCTATTACTATATTATATTCATCTGATAAGTATGCTGAGCAAAAAAACACCCAAAAAATTATTTTTGATTATCTTTAGTATAATACTATTGTCCGTTTTGGTGGCTGGATGTACTTCTGATTCTTCTTCTGATCCAGATAATTTCACTGATTATAATAATTCTGATTTAACATCTTTAAATGATAATAATGATTCCTCGACTCAGGGGCAGAATACTACTAAAAAATCTGTTTCTAAAGGAAAAACACCACATTATGAAAAAAAAGGATATTGTGATTATGTGGTTGATGGAGATACTATTAATGTAGTTGGTGTTGGCAGAATACGACTTGTGGGAGTTAATACTCCTGAAAGAGGCGAACCTGGATATCAAGAAGCCAAAGATTTTGTTGAATCATATTGTATGGGAAAAACGGTTTATCTTGATGTGGATGATGAAGAGAACTATGATAAATATGGAAGAACTTTAGCTGTGGTATATGTGGGCAATAAAAATTTAAATGCTCTTTTACTACAAAAAGGATACGCTGAAGTTATGTATATTCCACCTTCTGAATTCCCACCTGGACTGTATACTTAATTGCCATTTTTGACATATTAATTATATTTTTCTTATTACTTTTCATGAGAAAAAAAACTTAAACTATTCTTCACTTAAACTATTCTTCACTTAAACTATTCTTCATTTACATTTAGTATTCTACACTGAATAACAAAAATAAAACAATTTAAAATTTACAAGTCAAAATTCAATTCAAGTGAATATATTGTCACATGATAACAATATACTAATCTAAAAAACTATCCTCAATACTACTAACTCCTTAAATACTCTTGAAAAAAATATTTGTAGTAAATGCTAAATAATATTTAGTATGTATAATTGTGTTAACTTAAATTGTGGATGGGCTGGAATAGGGAAAAAAGGCGATGTGTGTCCTGAATGTCATAGGCGATTAATTGATGTTTCTACCAGAGAAGAACTTAGAAAAATTAACTTCCAAAAAAAGACCCTAAGAAAAAGCCAAGAGTATTTAAAAAAAGGAAATGAGAAAAAAGCCAAAGAATTAGAAATTGAGCAAAAGGCTAAGATGGAAAAAATAGAAGAAGAAAAAAGGAAAAAAATAGAAGAAAAGCGAAAAAAAGATCAACAGAAAAAGAAATTAGAAGAACAGAAAAGAGTACAAAATGAGAAAAATCGTATATCTCAATTATTATTTCATGAAACCATGGGAGATGATCTATTAATCAGAACTATTGAATTTGATATGAATAATCTGGCCCGCCATGAAGCTGGAACTGGATGGATGAGGCTCGGAACATTATTAAGTTTTAATTCTACTGAACAGATGATAGGTGCTGGGTTTAAAGCAATTATTGATCAGAATAAGGTTTTGATTAAGCAGAATGAACTATTATATCGTCAAAATAAGCTAATAAATGCTCAGCTTGAAAAATTAAATAACCAATTTAAAGATATAGGGGAATGAAAAAGGGAAAAGGGGGCTTTTAAATGGGGTTTGAAGATAGTTTAGGTTTGATGATGCCCCCATTGGGAATTTTTTGGTGGAGGTATGTCAAAAAAAATCTTTTAATTAATAACATACCCTTCAATAAAAAATAATTATTTTACAATATTTTGGTATTTCATAACATATTCAGTTATTGCTATCCTGATCAGGTTTGATTTACTTACATCTCCCATTGCATTTGATAATTTTTCCAAGTCTTCATGTTGTTTTTCTGTAAGCTTTAGGTTAATTTGCTTCATAGTTGATTTTTCAGCCATCGTTTCACCTAGTTGATATCTATGTTAGATATTATAAATATATTATATTGATTTTATTTATATTATAAGTATCTAAAATATCTAAATTCGTTATAGATATATATGCCGAAGTTAAAATAAATCTAATTATTAGGTCTTAAAAAATTCAAGAATTAAATAGCAAAATAAATTAGTAATGTTCACTATTATACGAATAGTATGTAATAATTAAGGTGACCACTAATGAGTAATTTTCAAGAAAAAATAACATTTATTTGGGATTTAGCAGATTTACTAAGAGGATTTTATAAAAGAAATGAATATCAAAAAGTTATTCTACCATTTACAGTTTTAAAACGATTTGACAGCGTATTAGAACATTCAAAAAAAGATGTGCTGGAAGCATATAACAATAATAAAGATAGTGTGGGAAACATTGATTATGTTCTAAAAGGTATTCCTGAAGATAAAAATGGAAATAAATTAGGATTTTATAATTATTCTGAATATGATTTTAAGTCTCTTCTGGCCGACCCAGAACATGTAGAAGAAAATTTGATGCACTATATTGATTCGTTTAGTCCCAATATCCAGGACATTTTTGAAAACTTCTATATTAAAAATCACATCCAAAAACTGGCTAAAGCGGATCTATTATTTTTATTAATAAAGAAATTTTCAGAATCTAAATTAGATCTTCACCCGGATGTGGTCTCTAACCATGAAATGGGAACTATTTTTGAAGAATTAATCCGTAAATTCGCCGAGCAATCCAATGAAGAGGCCGGGGAGCACTTTACTCCTCGTGATGTGGTGGAATTAATGACTAAACTCATCTTCATTGAAAATGGTGTTCATTTAATGGATAAAAACTTGATTAAGAAGATTTATGATCCTGCATGTGGAACTGGTGGAATGTTGACCAGCTGCAAAGACTTCATTACCCAACTAAATGATTCCATGGATGTTGTATTATACGGCCAGGAAGTAAATGAGGAAATTTATGCCATCTGCAAGGCAGACATGCTAATGAAAGGTGAAAACTCCGAAAACATAAAAGGACCGTCCAGTACGCTTTCGGATGATCAGCTGCCTAATGATCGTTTTGATTATATGATTTCAAATCCTCCTTATGGTCGTAAATGGGAACAAGATCAAGAAGAAGTTAAAAAAGAAGCTGAAAAGGGTTTTGAAGGAAAATTTGGAGCAGGTCTGCCCCGTATAAATGATGGCCAGCTCTTGTTTTTAGAGCACATGCTCTCCAAGATGAAAAAGGATGAAAAATCCAGAATCGCAGTCATTACCAACGGTTCACCACTTTTCACCGGCGATGCTGGCTCAGGAGAGAGCAATATCCGGAAATGGATCATTGAAAATGATTATTTGGAGGCCGTAATTGGCTTGCCAGATCAGTTGTTCTATAACACCGGCATCAGGACTTATATTTGGGTTTTAACCAATAAAAAACCTGCCAAGCGGGTGGGGAAAATACAGCTCATTGATGCTTCTTCTAAATACAAAAAAATGCGTAAAAATTTGGGAAATAAACGTCATGAAGTTTCGAAGGAAGATATAACAGAAATATTGGAAAAATACGATCACTTTGAGGAAACGGATGATATAAAGATCTTTGATAATAATGATTTTGGCTATACTAAGATTGTGGTTGATAGGCCTTTACAATTGAATTATCAAGTCAGTGATGAAAGACTGGAGAATTTATATTTTATTAATACTTTTTCTAAATTTTCTGTCAGTAAAAATAAGAATTTAGAAGAGAAATTGAAAGAAGAAAATGAAGGAAAAGCTAAACAAGAAAAAATTCTCAATTTTCTTAGAAAGATTGACAGTAAGCTCTTTAAAAACTGGGATGAATTTGAATCTCATGTGCAGAATGCATTAGATAGTATGGATATAAAACCAGCTTTTCTAAAACAGATAATCATTGCATTATCAAAACACGACGATACGGCAGATTACGTTGTTGATAATAGGAAAAATAAAAAACCAGATCCTAAACTGCGAGATACAGAAAAAATACCCCTTAAAAAAGACGTGGACGAATATTTTGAAGAGGAAGTCCTTAAATATTATTCTGATTCATGGATGGATCGCAAGAAGGACAAGATTGGTTATGAGATAAACTTCACCCAGTACTTCTATAAATATGAACCACCAAGGCCACTTGAAGAGATTGAGGCTGATATTAAGGCTATTACCACCGAGATTCAGGAATTGATTAAGGAGGATTTGGATGATTAAACCATATCCAGAATATAAGGATTCTTGTGTGGAATGGATCGGAGAAATGCCTTCAAATTGGGACTTAGTTAGAAATAAAAATATATTTTCTAAGTCTAAAAATATTGTGGGGGCTAAATGGAAAAAATATCCCGTTTTGTCTCTTACAAAAAAAGGAGTTATAATTAAAGATATTGAACGTAATGAAGGAAAAATGCCGTCTGATTTTTCTATTTATCAAATTGTCAAGCCACATAATCTTTTAATGTGTTTATTTGATATTGATGTTACTCCTAGATGTGTTGGTTATATTAACAATAAAGGAATAGTTTCGGCTGCTTATTCAGAAATCGCTCCCATAACCGATATTTACACAAAATATTATTATTACTGGTATTTAATGTTGGATTTTGACAAACAATTGCTCCATTTGTCAAAAAATCTGCGTAATTCTTTATCTAATGAAGATTTCATGGCTTTACCAATTGTAAAACCTTCTTTAGAAGAACAACAACAAATAACTTCTTTTTTAGATAAAAAAACTTCAGAAATTGATAAAACAATTGAAAAAGACACCCTACTCATTGAACTTCTCCAGGAAAAAAGAACTGCTTTGATAAATCATGTGGTGACCAAAGGCCTTGATCCGGAGATCCCCATGAAAGAATCTGGAATTGAATGGATCGGTGAAATACCAGAAGGATGGGAAGTTAAGAAAATTAAAGATGTGGCTTCTGTTAGGATAAGTAATGTTGATAAAAAGAGTAAACCTGATGAACCTGATGTTTTACTTTGTAATTATACTGATGTTTATAATAATGATTTTATAACTTCTGATCTAGATTTTATGAAGGCTACTGCTAATTTTGAACAAATTAAAAAGCTTTCTTTATTAAAAGATGATGTAATCATAACTAAGGATTCTGAATCGCCTGATGATATTGCTGTTCCCACATTAGTTAATGAACATTTAGATAATGTTGTTTGTGGTTATCATTTAGCTTTAATAAGGCCAAATAACGCATTTTTAGATGGTAATTTTTTATTTAGGTCTTTAGAAAGTAAAAAAATTAATGATCAATTTGTAGTAAATGCAAATGGAGTAACAAGATTTGGAATCAGCACATATCCCATAAAAAACTCTTATTTAATTATTCCAAGTTTAAAAGAGCAAATTAAGATTGTTAATTATCTTGAGAATCAAATATCTAATATAGATAAAACTATTATTAAAATTAACGAGAATATAAGGCTCCTACAAGAATATAAAAAATCACTCATCCACCATGTTGTCACAGGTAAGGTTAATGTGATAAAAGAGGATTAAAATGTCTAATTTGATTAATTTACAAAAACAAATATTTGAAAAATTATTTAATATGAAAAGCGGCTATGTTTTAAACTTTTCAAACAATGCTTTTCAAGATTTTATTAAAACTAGTGTAAATATGGATATTTTCGATGAAAAATATGAAAAATTATGTGATGAATTAGGTTATGCTAGTTGTTCGAAAGCAAATAGATTAAGATGCTTTTGGGATATAGAATCTGATTTTATTGTTTATAAACTATTAAAAGAGTTATTAGATTACTATGAATATGTGTATGATGATGAAAAAGATTGGGAACTATTGAAAAAAGCTAAATCTTTAGTTAATGATTCAAAAAATTCAATAAATTCCATCTCCAATGATGAAGAAATTTTTTTAGAACAAGAATTTGAAGTCATTGATATTTCTTCTTTAGGACTTGATGAAAGTGTTGTGCCTATAATTAACTCAAGAATTGAGGAGATTAAGATTTGTTTGGATAATAATGCTACTTTAGCTTCTATTTTTATTATTGGAAGCACTTTAGAAGGAATATTATTTGGATTTGCCTCTCAATATCCAGCAAAATATGGGAGAGCAAAATCTTCACCTAAAGATAAAAATGGTAAAGTAAAAAAATTTGATGAATGGAAATTAAATGATTTTATTAATGTATCTTATGAAATAGGATTTTTAGAGAAAGACGTGAAAACATTTAGTCATTATTTACGAGATTTTAGAAATTATATCCATCCTCACAAACAATTGGGGGATAAATTCAATCCAAACAAACACACAGCATTACTTTGTGAACAAGTATTAAAAGCAGCGATATATGAATTATCAAAAATTAATGAATTATTAATAAATAAGAAATTGAAAAATTTATCAAATAAATAAAAATCACTCATCCATCAGGTAGTCACAGGTAAAGTAGATGTAAGGAATGTGGTATAAATGGCCTCTGATACTTCAGAAAAGGGATTCCAAAATGATATTATAAACCACCTAACCAGTACAGGTTACGAAAGAAGAAATTCCAACAAGAATTATAACAAATCAACTTGTTTAGATCCAGAATTAACCCTGAAATTCATTCATGATACTCAAGGAAAGGAATGGAAAAAGTTTCAAAGAGTCTATGGTGACAAGGCCGAATCCAAATTTTTCTTTAGATTAATCTCTGAGATTGAAAATAAAGGAACTATCCATGTTTTAAGAAATGGGTTTAAAGATGTGGGTTGTTACTTTAATTTATTCTATCCACAACCGAATGACAATAAGAACCCCGATCTTTTTGAGAAGTTTGCAGGCAATATTTTCTCGGTTATTGATGAACTCGAATATCAGGACAAAGAAAAAGGAAACCGCATAGATTTAGTCATCTTTATTAACGGCCTACCAGTCTTAACGATGGAATTAAAAGACTCATTCTCTCAGGGCGTAGAGAATGCAATGAAACAGTACGAGAATGACCGTGATCCCAGAGAAAAAATTTTCAATCGATGTTTGGTTCATTTTGCAATGAGTGATGAGAAAATATTTATGGCCACTAAATTGGAGAGATCTAAAACCCGCTTCCTACCATTT
>Ga0351903_1038_pt1 | contig 34629 bp, 39 predicted proteins | sample BONcelHT113001D6_FD_206874 | JGI IMG/M metagenome (GOLD analysis project Ga0351903, IMG submission 206874) | Enriched cells from coal bed in the Powder River Basin, Montana, United States - BONCAT cells T11 rep1 HSBNCT.T11.300.1.D6 ... | reverse complement strand
GACATGAACTATGCAGATGCAAACGCCTTCAAGTCCGCCAGGGGCGTCTTCGATTGCACTTGCTTCAAGGTACCAGCCAAGGCGCAATTCCAAAGATGATCAACGGATTCATCATCAATATTTTTAATAATTATCAGATTCTTGACTGCATATACGCCTCTTGACTGTGATTTGGGCTGACTTTGTGGGTGGTCGCCAGTGTTGCAAGCAGAAGCCGAAAATTCGCAAGATCAATCTATTTTGTCTTTAGTCAAGTTAAATTTATATAGCATGACTCAGAGGATCTCCAAGGTGATGCAATGCATATAATGGAAGGTTTCTTACCGCTGCAATGGTGCATATTTTGGTTTGCACTCTCCCTGCCGGCAGTCGCCTACGGTGTCTATAGAATGAACAGGATGATAAAAGAGAACCGCGAAATATTGCCGCTATTGGGCGTATCTGGCGCATTTATCTTCGTTCTCTCTTCACTAAAGTTGCCTTCCGTCACAGGAAGCTGTTCCCATCCCACGGGAACGGGAATGGGTGCGATAATCTTTGGACCATGGATAACCTCGGTCATGGCCATGATAGTCCTGATTTACCAAGCCATATTCCTGGCTCATGGAGGCCTGACCACTTTGGGTGCTAATACTTTCTCTATGGGCGTTGCAGGACCGATAGTCGCAGTTCTTATCTATAAGGCTGCCATGAAGTCAAGGTTGAATTTGTACATAGCTGTTTTTCTGGCGGCGACGCTCGCCGATTGGGCCACATACGTTGTTACTTCTCTTCAACTTGCTCTGGCCTTCCCGGCGGCTTCTGGAGGAGTGCTTGCATCCTTTGAGGCTTTTGCCGCAGTCTTTGCCATAACCCAGATTCCCCTGGCCATAGTGGAAGGGGCAGTAACAGCATTGATGTTCAAGTACATCGTGCAGCTTCGGGGCGATGTGCTGCTGAGAATGAATGTGGTCTCACCAAGCACCATGAAGAGCCTAAAGGAGGCTTTGGCATGAAGCTGGAGCTCATAACTCTGGGTGTTTTAGTTGTTTTCGTAGCGGCTTTCGCCTACGAGAGTTCAAGCGGAAACCACGAGTGGGGCGGAGCAGACGGCCAGGCGGGGGATGTAATATCGCAATTGACAGGAGGTACCTACCAGCCATGGTTCCAGTCCATTTATACGCCGCCTAGTGGCGAGATTGAGAGCCTCTTGTTCGCCTTGCAGGCTGCTATCGGCAGTATCATCATTGGTTACTTCCTGGGATACTACCGTGCTCTGGCAAAGACAAAATCTGCCGCAACTGCCACAGAGCAAGAAGCAAAGTCGAATGCATGACCTTCTAGATGACTATGCTCAATCAAATGCATTGAGAGACACAAATCCGAGGCTCAAGCTACTCTTGGGCCTTGGGGCCCTCCTCCTTTGCGTTTCCTAAGCCACGCCGATAAGGTCTTTATTCATAGCCGTTACTATGAGTCTCTTGAATCAGCGTAACCTGGTTCCATTTTCATGCGACTCCGCATCTGGCAACTTCGATCCATGGTGCAAAAATAGGCGATATTGCCGCCTTTTTCTCAAGAGATCCCTCCTCTCTCAAGAACGATAGTTTCATGAGCCATGAACCTGATCACTTCAGGCTGATGAGAGATAAGCAGATAGGCCAGACCCAGTTCTTGTTGAAGATCCTTGAGGAGATTCAGGATCTGAGCCTGCACCGATATATCCAGTGCGGAGGTGGGCTCATCCAGGATTATAACCCTCGGATGGAGGAGCAAGACTCTGCCCAGTGCCACTCTCTGGCACTGTCCTCCCGATATCTGGGCAGGATAGCGGCAGAGAAGCTCCTCGGGCAGGCCTACCATCTCTAAAATCTCTCCTGTCCTCTTCAGCCATTCTCTTTGGGGAATTTTCAGCAGGCCCAAGACCTCATGAATAGACCGTTCAATGCTTTTCCTGGGATTCAAAGAGCCCTCCGGATCCTGGAAGACCATCTGCACCTGCCTTCTGAAAGCTAGAAATTCCCGGCCTCGCAAACGCCAGATATCCTCTCCCGCAAAGAGAACCCGCCCCGAGGAGGGCTTCTCCAGACCGGCCAGCATCATTCCCAGGGTGGTCTTGCCCGAGCCGGAGACTCCCATCAATCCCAGTGTTTTGCCCTCCACCATCTCCAGTGTTATGCCCCGCAAAGCAATGTGCCGCTTCTTGAAGATCAGGCCCGATTCGTAGGCCTTGCCCACTTCTTCCGCCTTCAATACAGCCAGCATCTCACCTCCCTGCCTGTGCTCTCATTCGCGCCTGAGAACTCTCCACTGCTCTCGACCTGCACCATTTCTGGCCTTCTCATGCATTTATCCTGCTTTTGCGGACAGCGGGGATGAAACTTGCAGCCGGCGGGCGGCTCGATCATGGAGGGAGAGCTTCCCGGTATGGGCTGAAAGCCCCTCTCGGGAAGGCAGCTTAAAAGGGCATTAGTATAGGGATGCAGCGGCTCTGAGAAGACCTCTCTGCTCTTTCCTATCTCCACAATCTCGCCGCAGTACATCACCGCCATCCTATCAGAGATATCTCTTGCCAGCAACAGGTCATGAGTGATGAGCAGAAGAGAGGCTCCCACCTGGTCCTTGATCCTTGCCATCTCAACCATTACCTCCCCAGCCAGCACACCATCCAGACCTTTGCTGGGCTCGTCTGCTATTATGATCCTGGGCGAGAGAATCATGGAAGTGGCGATCATCACCCTCTGATTCATGCCTCCTGAGAACTGGAAGGGATACATGCTCGCCGTCTCCTTCTTCACCAGGCCCAGGCGGCTGAGCATGTCTTCCGCCATCTGCAAAGAACGGCTGCGTGAAACGCCTTTATGAACCTGCAGCATCTCGGCAATCTGCTCTCCTACCCGCATGATGGGATTCAACGCCAAAGAGGGATTTTGAAATACAATGGCAATCTCGCTGCCTCTTATGCGTGCCATCTCCTTCTCGCCCAGGGCAAGAAGATCCCTGCCAGCAAAGACGGCCCGACCCTGCACAGAAGCATTATGTGGCAGAAGCTTCATTATGGCGCTTGCGACCACCGACTTGCCGCAGCCTGTTTCACCAACAAGCGCCAGTGTCTCTCCCTCTCGCAGGTCAAAGCAGACGTCCTGTGCCGCCTTAACCCGGCCCAAAGGTGTCTCGAAGCTGACGGACAGCCCCTCAATCTGCAAAAGAGGCGCGGCATTGGCCAAGGGAGAACTCATTCCAACCTCATTGTCGCTTCCTCTTGCTCTTCCAGGGCAAAGCCCAATAGAACTACGGAGAGCACGAAAAGGGTAATGCACAGCCCAGGAGTCAGGTACCACCACCAGTAGCCGTTTATGAAGCCCCCGCGAGTGAAGGCGAAGTTTATCATCATCCCCCAGCTCTTCATGGTGGGATCGCCCAGACCCAGGAAAGATATGGAGGCTTCCGCGATCATGGCCGAAGCTATGGATAGCATAAATTTGGGCATTATCACATGGAAAATATTGGGCAGCATATCTGTGAAGATAATGTGCCGATCAGAGAAGCCTAAGGCTCGGGAAGCCTGCACAAATCCCATCTCCCTGACCTGCAGGGCTTTGCTGCGAACCACCCTGGCTGTGGAGGTCCACCACAAAGAGCCCATGATAAGGGCAACCATCCAGAAGCTGGGCCGCAGGAATGCGGCCAATACTATTATCAAAGGGATCTGTGGGATCATGAGAAAAATATCCGTAATCCCCATTAGGATCTCATCGGTTGTGCCCTTGAAGTAACCGGCCAAGAGCCCCACGGCTGTGCCGATGAGCGTGGCCATGAGGGCCGCCCCAAAGCCCACGATGAGCGAGACCCTTGAGCCGAAGATGAGCTCGGATAGTATGTCGTGTCCCATGTCGTTTGTCCCCAGAAGATGCTCATGGCCCGGAGGTAAGTAGGGCTCAAACCTCACCCAGGGGTCATAGGGAGCCAATGCCGGGGAGAAGACAGCCATGAGCAAAAAGGATAAAAAGAGAATTAATCCCCCGCGGCTAAACTTCGTCACATCAGGCATTACTGCCACCTCACCCGTGGGTCCAGACTGCTGTAGAGAAGATCGGCCAGCAGGTTGGCTGAAACGACCATGATGGTGATAATGAGAAAAGATCCCTGCAGCACCGGATAGTCCCGAGAGAGCAGAGCATCGTAGATGAGGTTGCCCATGCCGTTCATGGAGAAGACGATCTCGACGAACAGCGCCCCGCTCAGGATAAAACCGAAATCCATGGCCAGGAGAGTGATGATGGGAAGAAGGGCGTTCTTGAAGACATGTCGAAATAGAATCTCATCATCATAGAGCCCCTTGGCCCGAGCGAATGCTGCGTAAAGGCTGCTCTTCTCCTGAAGTACGCTTCCCCTCATGATCATGTAGTTCCGGGACAATGAAAAGAGCGTCATCACCAGGATAGGCAAAAAAAGATGGTGAGCAATGTCCGCTGCCGATCCCGTTGTATAGAATCCCTTCAAAGGAAATAGATCAAGCTTGAAGGAGAGCAGATAGAGGGCCAGCAAGCAGAGAAAGTAGGGCGGAGTGCAATAGATTGCCAGGAAAAGGGCCGTCTGCATCTTCTGGCCCTTGCGACGGCTCCTCCAACCGGCGAGCGCTCCCAAAAAAGTGCCCAGCACGCCGCCTAAGAGAAGAGAAGGCAAGGCCAGGAGAAGCGTCCATTTCATGCGGGAGAATATGATCTCGGAGACCGGCGAGTGCCTATGAAAGGAATATCCCAGGTCCAGGTGAAGGATGCCCCACCAGTAATCCAGGTATTGCTGGGACCAGGACCTGTCCAGGCCCATCTCGCTGCGAAGCTCTGCCACAGTGCTGTCCGTCAATATGACATCCTCTCCCAAGAGGTTGGTTAGAGGATCGCCGGGCATGGCTCGGGGAATGATGAAGTTCAACGAGAAGATGATAACTATGGCAATTATGTATCGGCTCCATCTCTTTGCCGTATGGGACATGTCTCAACATCCTTCAACGAATCAGGTAGAGCAGAGCATCTTTTGCCGAGAAGGCAGCCCATTTTCCGTCCTCTCTATCTTGCAGCCTGCCTTCCCGGCTCAGGTGTCCGAGAAGCTCGTCATGGCCCTTCTTGGAGAACCGGTATTGCGTGAATACCAGGTCGATGGGAAGATAATAATTCCTCGGAAATAATATCACTTCAAACTGATAGCCCATATCTTTCAGGATATGATACAGGCAGAGGTAATCGGCATTCGGCCGTGGCCCATAGGCAAATTCATTCAAAGAGTCGAAACTTTCCGCTCGAAAGACGATAAAGATACCTTTTCTGGTGAGATCTATCATCTTGGTAAGGAAATTTTCTATATCTTCATCAAAGAGACTGTAGGCCGCTAGGGAATAATCGACTGCGGGAATGTCTACTGCGGAAATATCAACTCCGAAATCGCCATCTTCAGAGATATTCATGCAATGGATCTCGGAGGGCTGCACATCCTTCCACTCTTTCTGAATAGCAAAAATATTTCTCAAACCCTCTTGGTGGGCTTTCTCCAATAGAATCTGCAGTTGATATTCCGAAGGATCAACGGCAATGGTCCGGCAAGTTTTCCTGGAAAGAGGAATGGCAAAGGCCCCGGTTCCTGCTCCAATGTCCAGAAATGTCGCTTCTGGAGAAATAAAGGAGGAGATTTTACTGAGGATCTCTCCTGGGTATCCTGAATGCATGAGAACCCGGTCATAGATCCCATAGCTCCTCCAGAACTGGTCGTTGGAGATCTTCTCCTCCCTGAGGTTATGCACATAGCTCGTATCCCTGACGAAATCCCTCCATTGGTCTGCCCACTGGCTCATTGCTTCTTCTCCACGGAGAGGAAATTGTCCACATTGAATATGCCGTAGAGCGGATCGGAGTACCAGCCCTGCCAGGCTTTGTTGTAGGGTGTCTCTACTTTGTTCCAGTAAAGGGCAATGGCCGGCAGATTCTCAGCATAGTAGTCCTGCAGCTCGTAGGCATAATCCTGCAGTTGATCCTCGCTTGTGGCGGCGAGAATATCATCGCACAGCTTAAGGAAGACGGGATCATCAAGCACATGCAAAACTCCTTCGCCAGTCCTGCGGGAGTCAAAGTAGCCCGTACCCCAGTTAGCGTGCATGAGCATTCCCCAGGGAGTGGACCTGGTAATGGTCAGATCGTACTCTCCGGCATCCTTCTGCTTGATCCAGGTGCTCGAATCCACATTCTTCACTTCGCTGTCGATTCCTAGAAGCTTCAGGTATTCCGCCATAAGCTCTGTCGTTCGCTGGTAGTCGGGTCGTGTGATGAATGTGAGTTTGATGTCCTTGCCGTCTTTGCCCTCCATGATGCCGTTTCCATTGGAGTCCCTGTATCCGGCATCTGCAAGAATGCTCTTTGCCTGGGCGAGGTTGTAATCCAATTTGGCCGTCTCCTTGAAGGCCATCATGCTGGGCGGCACAAAGCCGGTGTTGGGGACCTGGCCGTATCCCAGAGCATCAAGCTTTAAAATCTCGCTGTAGTTTATGGCGTAGGAGAGGGCCTTTCTGAAGCCGATATCGGACATGGGCTGCTTTTGTAGGTTCATGCCCAGGAATATCAGTCCGATATTGTCCTTCTCCACAAAATCGAAGTTGCCGGTATCCTTGAGCTTTTGCATGCTGGCATAAGGATAGGTCCCTGCATACTTGTAGTAGGCGTCAACGTCTCCTTTCTCCAGGGCCAGGGAAAGAACATCCATATTGCTAAAGGTGTGAATCTCCAGGGAATCAAATTTGGGTGAAGTTCCCTTCCAATAGGGATTCTTCTGGAAGTAAATCACGCCGGCACCAAGATCCGTCTTGGCGATGAAGAAGGGGCCAAAGCCTACACTCTCCCCAACATTTGTGTATTCCGTGGGCTTATCCACCTTCTCCCATATGTGCCGGGCCAGAATGGGATAGGTGGCAAACTCCAGGTTCAGCCGGGAGTAGGGCTTGTTCAGCTTGAAGACCACCGCGCCGTCTTCCACGGAAATATTGTCCACCGTCTTCTTCATCCAGCCTGCCGCCGGGTAATTCTCTGCCAGATAGCTAAAGGTGAACTGCACATCTTCAGGCGTCAGCTTTTGGCCGTCGCTCCAGTACAGGTCGTCATTGATGGTGAACTTCCAGACTGTTCCATCTTCTGAGACCTCATAGCTTTTTGCTGTCAGGCCTACTACCTTTCCGTCAGCCGCCATCTTCATCAAAGTCGGATTGGAAAGATGAGCAAATACGCCCATGTTGCTGTCTCCCAGAATGCTGGCAGACTTCACCACATTGGGCGTGCCTATCTTTAGAATCTTCCCGCTGGAATCCTCCACACCCTGGCTCGCCATGCCAAAAATCAGTATGGAAAGGAGCAGCGCTAAGGTAAACTTATATAAACTGCGTCTCATAAAGCTCCTACCTTTTTTGCTACGAATTATATGGATTCGTATAAAAAATTTGTGGCATAAATAAATTCATAATACTTTATCATAAAGAGACGAAAAATATCCAGTTTGATTGAGATAGTAATGCAGTATCTTGAAACGTATTCCGGCTCGACCAATTGACACTCACTATCTCATCAATTGGACCGTCCGTGCTCTAAAATCGCGTTAACGATAGTTACTTATTAATACTTTTTATAGAAAAATTCTTAAATAGGCAGTTTCTATCCTATAATAGTAATACTAGATCGCTATCATGGGCAAAACCCCCCGTATCCTCCTGATGCTCGGAGAGATAATCGCGATCGTCGTATAAGGCCTGAAAGGCGAGGTATTGAGATGAAATTAGCATATAGATTTATTGTACTGGCACTGCTCCTGGCCATGCTGACGGGAGTCGTCCTGGCACAGGACTCGGTTATGAAAGACCTTGGCTCCAAAGCAGCTAACGCAGCCATGAAAGAGCTTGCGTTCAAGAAAGGCGATGCCAATGTTCTGGCGCTGACCAATGCCGGTCATGCCATAGTAGATGGCGTGACCACAGAAGGTGCGCTCAAAGGCGTAATGGATCACCGCAGAGAGCTATAAGGTCATTGCCTGCCCCAACTGGTGCAAGGATGATCTATTCCAGATGCGCTGGGACGCCACTCCCGGAAAGAGCGGCATGTTCGTGATGGCCTTGACGGATGCAGAAAAGAAGGCAGTGCCCAACATTACCGGAATTTACATCCGCTGGAACGACACCGCCAAATCTGGCGATGCCTTGGCCCTGGGCTTTAACTTCAGTGCAGTAAAATTGCCTCAATGGACTGGGCCCTCCTGGGGATCCAAGCTGTACCAGGATATTGTGCTCATGGACTATTTGGACAAACCTGAGACCTTTATAACTGTCATCAAGGAGTTCAACGTGGATGCTGCCAAGCTGGCTAATCTCCAGAACGCGGGCATGCATCCGCTGAAAGTAGCCGGTGTACTGTAATCCGACATTATGCTAAGCTGCTGCACTTGGCAGCTCAGTTTTTTTTCCTTTGAGAATAATATTACTAATGGAAAGATTCTTAATATAATATGCTATATCCCAGCGCCTGAGGAGAATCTATAGTGATGCGGTTTTTCCTCTATTTTATCAGGAGGCTATAAAGATGAAAATTGTTATTTGCGGCAAAGGTGGAAGCGGAAAGAGCACGGTATCGGCTCTGATGGCTCGGGAGATGGCGACAAGAGGAAACAAGGTGCTTGTAGTGGACACCGATGAGTCCAACTTCGGGCTTTACAAGCAGCTTGGCTTCGAGCAGCCCAGGGACTTCATGGACTCTCTGGGCGGCAAGAAGGGGCTTGGGGAGAGGATGAGAAAATTCATGAGATCAGAAGGCAAAGAGAAGCTGAGTATTCTGGAGGATTTCTCCCTGGAGGATATTCCTACCGAGCTTATCGTCGGCGAGGATGGCATCAAGCTGGTGGCCATAGGCAAGATCCACGACTACGGCGAGGGCTGCGCCTGTCCCATGGGCGCGCTGGCCCGCGAGTTCATCGAGAAGCTGAAGGCCGACAGCATGCAGGTTATTGTGGACACGGACGCAGGCATCGAGCACTTCGGCAGGGGCGTGGAGGCGGGCTGCGACAAGATAGTAGTGGTAATAGACCCCAGCTTTGAGTCGGTGCAGCTCTCCCAAAAGATCTCGGAGATGGGTGCCAAGATCAATAAGCCGGTCTTCTTCGTGCTCAATAGGATGAACGAGGATGCCGCCGAGCTCGCGGAGCTGGTGGACAAGGGAAAGATCATAGGCACTCTGCCCTTTGATAAGGAGGTCTTCAAGGCCTGCTTGAAAGGCAGCCGGGTGCCCCAGGTCAAAGAGATGAAAGAGATCGTAGACGGGCTCCTGGCGGAGTAATTCGGCAAGAAAGTGGTGATAGAAGAATGATCCTAAAGCCAAACCAAAGGGGGCAGATCATGCCCCTTCCCGTGGTGCTTATATCCACGATCTCCAAAGACGGGGTGCATAATGCTGCACCCTGGTCCTGTGTAACCCCGGTGCTCCGGCCCTTAGATGAGGTACTTATTGCCTCCTGGCTGAAGAGAGATACCCTGGAAAACATCCGCCAGACTGGGGAATTCGTGATTAATGTGCCTCCGGCCGGCATGGAGGAGGCAGTTATGATCTGCGCCAAAAACTTTCCCCCCGAGGTGGATGAGCTGGAGAAGGCGGGCCTGCAGCCCCGGCTTTCCAGGAAGGTCAGAGCACCCGGCATCGAGGGCTGCCTGGCCTGGCGGAGTGCGTCGTCGAGGAGGAGATTGCCAGGGATAAGTTCGTGCTCATCATCGGCAAGGTGGTGCACCTGGAGGCAGACGACCGGTTCTTCTCCGAAGCGGGAGGGATGGACTACGAGAGAGCAAAGCCGCTCTGCTCCATGGGTGGACCGAATGGAATGCAGTTTGTCAGGCCTGTCTCGACAGGCAAGGGCGATAAATATGCATCCATGCTGAGCGAGCCCAAAAAATGAGGCCAGAAGAGGCAGTTTTCATGATAGATCCCCTGAAAGATATCGACTGGAATGAGGTCTGGAAGAGCCGGACCAGAGGAAACCGCGAATCGAGCCCCGGTCGGGACTGCGCTCGCATCTGGGAGAGCCGGGAGAGCGCTCTTCGCTTCTGGAATATGTGTCAGACGAATTATCACAGAACGGAGATGGTCATACAGGGAACGGACATAACCCCAGATTCCCGCGTCCTGGACATCGGGGCCGGGCCGGGCACCCTGGCCATTCCCTTTGCCGGCAAGGTGGCCCACGTCACGGCAGTAGAGCCAGCAGAGGGCATGTGCAGCGTTCTTAAAGAGAAGAGCGCCGAGTTTGGCAGAGAGAATATCGACATTGTGCAGAAGCGCTGGGAGGATGTGGATGTGACCGCGGACCTGCAGCCGCCATACGATGTGGTGATCGCCTCCTTCTCCCTGGGAATGCAGGACATCCGGGCGGCCATAGAGAAGATGATGCAGGCATCGTCCAGGTACATTTATCTCTATCACTTTGCTGGGGAGACCTCCTGGGACCGACAGTGGCAGGAGCTATGGCCCAGGCTGCACGGCCAGGCCTACCAGCCAGGCCCCAAGTGCGATGTTCTCTACAATGTGCTCTACCAGATGGGCATCTATCCGCACATCAGGACCTTCCGGCTGGAGCACAATCAGCCCTATGCCTCACTGGATGAGGCGGTCTCAGCTCTCGCCCCCCAGGCACAGGCGGAGACGGAGGAGCAGAAGACGGTGCTGCGGGAGTACCTGCGAGGAGCGCTGCGGGCGGAGAACGGGGCGCTGCTGATGCCCGGATCGTCGATAAGGGTTAAGATGTGGTGGGAAAAATAGGAAGAATTGTTGCTGCAAATTGCGCGAAGAAATGTTGAAAGGGAGCAAGAGATTAAGGCCTTGAATCTCGCAAAAAAGCTGGCGAAGAGATCATAGTCTTCGCCTTTCTCCAGAGAAAAGCAGGATTTCTCATCTATTAAATTATTTTTTATACATTTCAAGATAACTATTTATTTCTAAGCTTCCATTCCATGTTGTTACGTAAATTAATAAAAGTAACAACAAGGCTTACTTTATCTCAGGAATTTAGGAAATTGAAGCAAGATGCATGACTATGATAACACCAAACCTTTGACCGCTGCCGCCTGCAAAACCCGGCACTGGCTATTTCGCTACCGCAGCTTCCTGCTCGATCCTGGAACGCTCTTCTCTTTAGCCAGCGGCCTGCTCTTGATCGTGGCGGTCCTCCTTGATCCGGGCGGCCTCTATCATGATGAGACAGATAAGGCGGGAAGCTTTCTCTATCATTAGCCTTCGTGGGTGAGGGCGTCAACGACGGCCCGGCGCTGGCACAGGCAGATGTCGGCATTGCCATGGGCATTGCCGGAACGGATGTGGCCATAGAGACTGCAGATGTCTGTCTTCTCTCGGATGATCTCTCCAAGATGCCGCACCTGATCATGGTTTCACGAAAGGCGATTTTGACGATCAAGCATAACCTGGCCTTCTCATTGGGTGTGCTGGCGGTTGCGGTGGTGCTCACAGTGCCGGGAATCCTGACGCCAGTCTCAGGGGCGATGCTGCACGAGCTGTCCTCCATTCCGGTGATCGCCAACTCCATGAGGCTCATTGCCTACGGGCCGAAGATCTGAGGAGGAAAGTTGAATAAAGTTGAATAGAGTAACGAATGTTACGAACCAATTGAAAAAACAATTTAATGATATACTTTAATAGAAAAAGCTCATATGATACGATTACGAATTAATAGTCTATAGGAGAATTTAAGATGCAGAGAACCGATGTATCACTTGCTACTTGGAGGCCCCTCCCATGAGCCGCCTCCCCCTGCTCGGACTGGCGGCCGCCGGCCTATTGCTGCTCGTCCTTTGCAGCAGCGCTCCGGCTGCTGATGAAACAGTTGACGTCCTCACCATCGCCGATGCCACGGGCGACTGGGGCTTTCCTTCGCCCTATGCCCACTACTCGCGAGGACCGGGCTATGTGAGAATGAGCCTGATCTTTGACACACTGGTCTGGAAGGATGACAACGGCTTTGTGCCCGCTCTCGCGGAAAAATGGGAGTACCTGGCCGATGAGAAGGCCTATGTCTTCCATCTTCGCGAAGGCGTGACATGGAACGATGGCGAGCCTTTCAGCGCTAAAGATGTAGCCTTCACCTATCAATACATCAAAGACCATCCCTACAATTGGGTAGATTCAAGCGTCGTGAAAAATGCCGAAGCTACCGATGACGTCACCGTCAAGGTCACCCTCACAAAGGATTACGCGCCATTCCTGGATCAGGTGGCAGGCACTCTGCCCATCATGCCTGAGCATATCTACAAAGATGTGAGCGACCCGGCCAGCTTCAAGGATCCCAAAGCACTCACAGGTACCGGTCCATTTAAGCTGGTCAACTATGACAAAACCCAGGGGACTTACCTCTACGAAGCCTACGATGGCTACTACCAGGGCGCGCCTCGCGTCAAGCAGATCAAGTTTGTGAAGGTCAGCCTGGAGATGTCTGCTGCCGCTTTGAAGAAGGGCGATGTGGACGCGGCGACTGTGCCGGGCGAGACCGTGGATGATCTGAAGAATAAGGGCTTTGCCGTGGTCGAGGGCTCCCACGATTGGGTGGCCAAGATCATGGTCAATCACATGAAGGCGCCTTTCTCTGACCCCAAGTTCCGGCAGGCTCTTTACTATGCCATCGACCGCCAGGACCTGGTGGACACGGGCCTGAGGGGCTTCGGGCTGGCTGGCAGCCCCGGCCTTTATGCCTCCGACAACCGTTGGTACAATCCCGGTCAGGAGCAGTACAACTACGATCCGGCCAGGGCCGGTCAGCTTCTCGAAGAGCTGGAATATGAGAAAAAGGAAGGCAGCCAGTATTATACCAGGGTCAGCAAGCAGGAAGCAATCGAACTCCTGGTCACAGCCGCCACGGAGAGGCAGGGAGAGCTGATTGCCAAGCAGCTTAACTCTGCCGGCATCAAGGTAAATCTGCGCAGCGTGGACTCCAAGACACTGGACAGCATGGTTGGCGGCTGGCAGTTCGATCTGGCCTTGAGTGGCCATGGAGGTCTGGGCGGCGACCCGGCCATCCTGAACAAGGTCGTTTTGGATCAGAAGAGCTTCAACAGCGCCCGCTATGATGAGGATCCAGAGCTGAATGAGCTGCTGGAAAGCCAGGTGGAGGAGATGGACCCGGCCGAAAGAAAGGAGCTTGTCGATTCCGCCCAGGAAGTCATGGCGCAGGACCTGCCTGCTCTGCCCCTTTACTACACAAACTCCTACTGGGCGTCAAATGATCTGGTCAGCTACTACTACACCTACGGCGGCGTAGGAAGCGGAGTTCCCATTGCTCTGAATAAGATGATCTTCGTTTGAGGGATGGGACTGCAACTGCGGCGAGATGGCCCGCAGTTGTTTTTTTTCTTATGCGAAAGAATCTTAAATGATTGGCTAGAATACAAAATTAGTAACATCTTATTTGAGCTAACCGCAGAAATTATCATTAAATATAATGGTGATGGTAATATTGACGAAAGAAATAAGTTCCATGCTGCTTGAACCCATAGGAGTCATCCACACGCCTTACCACTGTAGAGAGGACATACCCCGCCAGGGAAGGCTCTCCTCGGAGCTGTGCGAGATCGAGGTCTTTCCTCGGTTTGCGCCCGCACTAAAAGACATCGAGCAGTGCACGCACCTCTTCGTCATCTTCTGGCTGCATCTGGGGGATCGGAGCCGTTTGACCGCCATCCCTCCCCATGATGGGAAAGAACATGGCGTCTTTGCCACCCGCTCGCCGAGCCGCCCCAATCCCCTGGCCCTGGACATTGTTGAGCTGCTGGAAGTCAAGGAGAACCGGCTCAGGGTGTTGGGCATGGATGCTCTGGACGGCTCCATTCTGCTGGACATCAAGCCCTACTCGGCAGGGATCGACTCATTCCCGCATGCAAAGATCGCCTGGCAGAAGGATGGCGAAGCATAATCGGATTTGGATAATTGAGGCCCGGATAAATGAATAATGCAGTAGAGAAATGCAGTCTGCAGGGACAGGATCGAGAGCAGAGCATAGGGAAAAGGCTGCGAAATCTCTTTCCCGCAAGCTTTCATGGCTACCTCATAGCCTTAGCTGCGATCTTCTTACTAAACTTCATTCTTCCCCGCCTCATGCCCGGAGACCCGCTTCAAGCGATTTACGGCCAGGAAGCCCTGGTGGCCATGACCCCCGAGATGGAGGCCGAACTCATCCGCCAGTTCTCCCTGGACAAATCCTGGTGGGATCAACTGCAAGCCTATGTCCTGGGGCTCTTGCAGGGCGATCTGGGCTTTTCTTATTACTACAGGGAGCAGGTATCACAGGTCATAATGGGGGCTCTGCCCTGGACACTTCTCCTGACCGGCCTGGCCCTGATAATAGCGACCGCCATCGGCCTGATCCTGGGGATAGAATCCGGTTTCAAGCGCGGCTCATCTCTGGACCGCAGCCTGGTCGCATGCCTCATGTTCTTGGGCGGCTTTCCCGATTTCTTTATAGGCATCCTGCTGCTACTCATCTTTGCCGTGAGCCTGGATGTTTTGCCTCTCTCCGGAGCGACCTCTCCCTACGCCGGATACGAGGGCCTGGCTTACATCTTTGATATTCTCAGGCACCTGGCCCTTCCCCTGGCCTCCATGGTCCTGGTGCAACTGGGCGGCATCTTCCTTTTGACCAGAAACACCATGGTCACCCTGCTGGCCGAGTCCTTCATCCTCACCGTCCGGGCTAAAGGCTGCCCTGAGAGTTGCATAAAATACGCTCATGCCGGCAGAAACTCTCTTCTCCCTGTGACCACGGCTACTGGTCTTCGCATTCCTCAACTGATTACCGGGGCGCTCTTTATCGAGATCGTCTTCTCTTATCCCGGCGTGGGCTCACTTCTGAACACAGCTATCGATGCCCGCGACTACCCCCTCATCCAGGGAATACTTCTCATAGTCACTCTGACCGTTCTGACCACCAACTTTCTCGTGGATCTTCTCTACATGAGGCTCGACCCGAGGGTGAGATATGCACATTAATCCTCGGAGAGAGATCTCTCACGATCCGCTGGCAAAAATAGGACTGCTCATGCTGGCTATAATCACGCTTATGGCCATCTTTGCCCCCCTGCTATCCAATTATTCGCCGCATGACTACACCGGCAAAATTTTCAGCCCACCTGGCATGGATCATCCCCTGGGAACCGATTCCATGGGACAGGACATCTGGGCCAGGCTTCTTTACGGAGCTCGCACCTCCCTATTAGTTGCCGGGGCGGTAGCACTGCTCTCCTCCTCATTAAGCGTGCTAGTTGGAGCGACGGCTGCGCTTGCCGGCGGTCTTTATGAGCGGTTTTGCATGAGAGTCGTGGATGCTATGATCTCTCTTCCCACGATCATTGTGATGATACTGGTGGCGGCATACCTCCGGCCCAGCCTGCCGCTCTTAATTCTGCTTATATCCGCCTTCTCCTGGCCGGGCGGAGCCAGGATCATTCGCTCCCAGGTTCTCTCTTTAAAGGAGAGGATGCACATCAATGCAGCCAGGACCTTTGGCGCTGGCAAGAGGCATATTATCTTAAAGCACATCATACCGGATCTTTCTCCCATTATCTCCGCCCTGATGATGCAGGATGCGAGAAGGGCGGTCTTTATGGAGGCCGGACTGGCATTTCTGGGCGTGTCCGACCCAATGGTGATCAGTTGGGGAAAAATGATGAATCAGGCCCTGGCTTTCACCTATCTGGATGTCTGGCAGTGGTGGCTGGTTCCCACCGGCCTGGCCCTCTCGGCCACACTGGTTGCCATCAGCTTTCTCTCCTTCAGCCTGGAGACGGCCATTGATCCAAGGCTGATAAAAGAAAAAACGGTGCGGCAGGATGGCAATGATGCTCTCAATTAAAGACCTCAAGGTGTCTTTCGGCAAAACGCAGATTTTGAGGGGAGTAGACCTTAACCTGGAGAGGGGAGACTGCCTTGCCCTTGTAGGTGAATCGGGCGCGGGTAAGACTACCCTGGGAATGGCCATCATGGGCCTGGCCAGAGGATCGGCTACCGGGGAGATCTCTTTTCAGGAAGAGAACCTTTTGGCGATCTCAAAAGAAGAATTGAGAGATTTGCGGGGGCGCAAGATGGCAATGGTATTTCAAAACGTTGAGGATGCGCTCGACCCCGTGCAACGAATACAGGATCAAATAGCAGAAGCGATACTGGTTCACCGCAGCATCAGCGCTAAAATTGCAGGCGAGGAGGCGGCGATGCATCTGAACTCTGTAGGGCTGAATAGCGGAAAAGCGAGTATGTATCCCCATCAGCTCAGCGGAGGGGAGAAGCAAAGGGTGCTAATCGCCATGGCCTTGGTCAACGATCCCGATCTGCTGATCCTCGATGAGCCAACCGCATCTCTGGACGCGCTCACCAAGGCGGAAATCATAAGGCTATTTCAGTCGGCAATCATGGGAAGGATCTGCATCGTCATAACGCACGATCTATCTCTTGCGGCCTCTCTCGCGGAGAGGATGGCTGTACTTTATGCCGGCCGGATCATGGAGATGGGAAGGACCGAGGATTTACTGAGAAATCCCCGTCATCCCTATACTCGCGGCCTGATACGCTCCTATCCGGCAATGACTGCTACCAAAGACCTGCAGGGCATTTTAGGGCGCATGGTGCATGGCCTGCCGGGCTGTCCATTTCACGAGCGCTGCACGCAGAGAATTGATATTTGCAGCCTGCAAGTTCCGCCGCAATTGGAAAAAGACGGCAGGATCATTGCCTGTCACAGAGGCGGCATCGTGCCCCTGCTTGAGATCGAAAATCTCAGCCTGGCTTTTGGTTCTCATTATGCCTTGCTCGATGTCTCTCTCTCTCTTAACGAAGGTGAGACGCTGGCCCTGGTGGGAGAGAGCGGCTCGGGAAAGACCACGCTGTCAAAGGTGATCATGGGTCTTTATGAAGCGGACAGAGGTGCCGTCGTTCTGGAAGGCCGGAGAGTGAATAAAAGAGATTCTGCCTTTTACAGCCGGGTGCAGATGATCTTCCAGAATCCAAAGGAGTCGGTCAGCCATCGCATGAACGTATTGGATGCAGTGCAAGAGCCTCTGCAGGTGCAGAAGATCGGGAGCCATGAGGCGAGGCATAGAAGGGTAAAAGAGGTTCTGGGACTGGTCGAGCTGCCGGTTGATGATGATTTTCTTAAAAGATACCCGCATGAGCTCTCCGGCGGCGAGGTGCAGCGGGTGGCCATTGCCAGGGCAATAGCCCTCGGCCCAAAGCTGCTGATTGCCGATGAGCCTACCTCTGCCCTGGACCCAAGTGTTCAGGCCAAGATCCTGAAGCTCTTGATGGACCTACAGGACAAAATGGGCCTGGCTATGCTATTAATCACCCACGACATCGCTTTGGCCAGGAAGGTCAGCGATCGCATGGCCGTGATGCACAAAGGCCGGATCGTGGAGGAAGGGGCGACAAATGAGATCCTTATCAATCCCCAGCACGCCTATACCAGAAGGCTCGTGGATTGTGCTTCGGGGAGATATGAGATAGAAAATGGCGAAATTGTGATAATGGAGGAACCTGTCGCCCTGGAAAAATATTGCTGATCAGCTTCATGGAGATTTGCGGTAGAACTGCGAATGGAAAAACGGTCTGCAAAGAATGCTTCCAGAGGATGACGAGCTAGTCGAGAGGCTCATCTTGGCCGGGCAGCCCTAATGATGACCGCAGAGATCTTTGAGCATCAGCGGACCTGCTGCCAGCCGCGTTTTTTTTGAATTTATAAAGACCATGTTCCAAAAAGTTTATTACTAAGTAGCATTATAATATAAATTGTGACTACATATGGATCAAGAATTAATGAGAGTAGGCATCTCCCTGCCGGAAAATCTGCTTAATAAGTTTGATGAAATAATTCTGCAGCGAGGCTATTCTTCTCGCTCCGAGGGAGTCAGGGATGCCATTAGAAGTTATATAGTCAACTTCGAATGGATGAGCGACGTCCAGGGGGAACGCGTGGGTGTGATTACTATTGTTTACTCCCATTCTCAAAGGGGCCTGGCAGATAATCTCACTGAGATTCAGCATGAATTTGGCGGCTTAATTCAGTCCAGTTTGCATGTTCATTTGGATCACGACAATTGTCTGGAGGTGGTAGTGCTGAGGGGCGAGGGGCAGGATGTGAGAAAAGCGGCTGAGAAGATGATGTCCCTGAAGGGCGTAAAGCATGTCAAATTGACTACCACATCGCTTGGCAAAGAGCTCTAATCGTCCTTTATTCGGCATTGTTTTGTGAACGAAATCTTGCAGGAAATTGGGGAATTATTCGCGATCTTCGCATTGTGATCAGAAATCATAGAGGGATTCCTATTAAGGTCAATATTATCTTCATTCTAGCGGTCCTGATATCAAGCTCCATGTGTTCTTCCGGAAAAGAGTACACCGCTGACTATTGGCAGCAAAAAGGAAATGAATTCATGCAGTTGGGATCCCTGGAAGTCGCCCTGGATTGCTATAACAAATCGATCCAGCTGGACGGCGCAAATGCCTCTGCCTGGATGAAGAAGGGTCAGGCATTGAGCAGTATGGAGAGATATGCAGATGCGCTTTCTGCCTACAATGAATCAATCAAACTTGATGCCGATCTGGCTGAGGCCTGGTACGGCAAAGGGCTGGCTCTGGCTCGGCTGAGTGAATACAATGAGTCAATTGCAGCCTTTGATGGGGCCATCAAGCTGCATCCCAGGGTGGCATTATCCTGGTACAGCAAAGGGCTTGCTCTGGCAAACCTGGGCAAATATAATGAGTCCATCCTTGCCCTCGATAAAGCCGTTGAGCTGGACGGGAAGCTGGCCGGTGCCTGGTTAAGCAGGGCACTCATATTAGCAGATTTGGGCAAGAATAGCGAATCGTTGGCAGCCCTGAAAAGGACGGTGGAGCTTGACTCGGAAAATGAAGATGCCTGGTTTAGCCTGGGTCTGGCTTTCACAAACATGGGGAATCATAGCGGAGCTCTGGATGCGTATAATAGAGTCACCGATTTAAATCCCATAAATGCTCCCGCCTGGGTCAAGAAGGGGGAGGCTCTCCTTGCCCTGGGCAGATCCTCTGAGTCCAGTGAAGCATTTCAGAGAGCGTCTCAAATTGAGCCGATTGACGCCAGTGCCTGGTATGACAATGCATTAGCCCTGCGGCTGTCCGGCAGATATAACGATTCCATTGCTGCTTATAATAGGACCATTGAACTGGACCCTGCAAATCCTGCCGCCTGGAACGGCCAGGCCCTTGCCTATGCAGAATTGAAAAACTACAATGTATCTATAAAATTATTTGATAAAGCTATTGAAATGGATCCTGAAGAGACTGGATTTTGGTATAACAAAGCCTTGGCTCTCAATGAAATGGGCAATTACAGTGAAGCCGTGGCTGTTCTCAGAAAATCTGTAGAGCTGCATCCCGAATGTGCCACTTGCTGGAATAGCCTGGGACTGTCTCTGGCTAGAATGGAAATGTTCAGCGAGGCGATAAAAGCCTATGATAAGGCCATTGAGCTGGATCCCAATTATTTAGAGCCCTGGAATAACCGGGGCATCGCTCAGGTGATGGGGGACGAGGATTTTGTCGAGGCCCTGAAAAGCTTCGATAAGGCCATCGAAATTGATCCCAACTGCATGCAGGCCTGGGTCAACAAAGCCAACGCCCTCAAATTTGCCGAACGCGGTCCAGAAGCGAATTCCGCCCTGGAAAAGGCTAAAAGGCTTGGGTATGAGACAAATCCCGGCTCCGCGTAAGGTATTATGCTATTAAGTACATAAAAATTATTATTGCCTGAAACAAGTCAAATACCTAGAAAAGATCGCTCATTAACACCATTATATTCGTTCTATTTTTATGTTGAAAAAAAAAAAAAATAAAATTATTGTAGCCTCACGGCACGTATCTGTACTTCTCAGTGGGGAACTGAGCCATGCTGGCGTTCCAAGCAGGCTTCATTGTGGATATAGAAGTATTGCGGCAGGTGCAGTCAAATATGCCTTTCTGGCTGCCGCGCTCTTTGTCGAAGTTATTGGAAGGAATGTCGAAGAAACCACCACCGCAACAGGGCAACCAGTCCTCCATCCAGCTGGGCGCAGACTTCGATATTTCGAGCTTCATGGTCTTCTGAACTTGGAAATCCCCTATGTAGTTGTTGTCGATCTCAATCATTGGGTCCTTCCAGCCTTGCTTTGTCTTGAATTTTGGTGTCTTGGCATCGGTCATAGGCATGGATAGAAGCTCGCCGATATGGAGTGTACCCTGAGTGACATCGTCATCGATCTTCATGCTGATTGAGCCTTTACCGCTTACCGTGGCCGTGGGCGCTGTACAATTCATATCGATAGCGATATCGCCCTTCAAGGCTCGCGCATACTCCACCTGTCGATGCATAGAGGCAGATTCCTGGTAACTTTTGGCCTCGTTCTTGTCCTTGAGAAGCGAGTTATAGGTCACGGGATTTGAGGCATACCAGCCTGTTCCATAGGCGAAGCTTGTAGGAGATTGCACATTATCGTACTGCCTGGTATAAGTGATGGCGCTGCTCGCCCCAGGATATTTTCTCGTCCATTGCCCCGTGGTGTAATCTATCCAGTAAATGTAGCTGCTGGCGTGGGTAGTTTTTTGCTCATCATAGAGTACATCGGCAAAGTCCATGGTGCCGCTTCCATGGGAATATTCCAGCATGGAGAGGTTATTAGTATTGACCTTCATGCGCTCCATGAAATATCCGGCTCCTTGTACATCGCCCGTTACATCGCTCCTATGTTTCACAGCCTCTTGACCAGGGTTGAAGTCCCAGGTCCCGGCCCAGGAAACGCTCGCCATTATCAGAAGCAGAATTAGCGCTGATCCTATCCCTACTATAAAATATTTCATATCAATCCCTCTTTCTGCAGTCGCAGACAAATGAAGGCTCTTTTGCCTTTAGTAATACTTAATACTTTCCTTGTATGAATTACTAAGATTATATCTAAATATTTTATATTTTCATAATATGTTTATATTCTAAAGAGATAGTTTAGTTATACTAAATCGACAGATTTATAAGTTAGAGGACCTCTTTAGTAACCTAACTCCATCAAGCGAAGAGAAACAGGTGTGCATGGTGATGCACATCTGTTATTCTATTTATGAATGCCTGAAATCACTTATTTCACCAAATATCAAATGAGAAGAGATCTTAATTTTGGAATAATATAGATTTATAAACTCTTATGAATTAAAAAAATTTCGATAAATTAGCTCTTTAGTGTTACTAGAAATAGCTTTATAATACTAAATGAGATCTTCATGATACTCAAAAGGGGAGAGACAAAATGCACCATCTCAAGAGAAGGACCATACCATTCACCTCCATCGTGGGCCAGGAAGACATGAAGTTCGCACTGATTCTGAATGCCGTCAATCCTCGCATAGGCGGCGTCCTCATCCGGGGCGACAAAGGCACTGCCAAGTCAACCGCCGTGCGCGCTCTGGCCGATCTGCTGGAGAGCATTGCCGTGGTGGAAGACTGCCCCTTTAACTGCGATCCCGCCAATCCGGAGGAGATGTGCGATCTTTGCTTTGAGAAGAGCGAGACAGGCCGGATAAAAGAGGCAAGCCGCAAGACTCCGGTGATAGATCTGCCTCTGGGGGCCACGGAGGATCGTGTCGTGGGCTCTTTGAATGTAGAGAGGGCCATCAAGGAGGGCATCAAAGCCCTGGAACCGGGAATCCTGGCGGCCGCCAATCGAGGCATCCTTTACATAGATGAGGTCAACCTCCTGGACGATCATGTTGCCGATGTCCTTCTCGACTCCGCCGCCATGGGGGTCAATATAGTTGAACGGGAAGGCGTATCCGTGGCTCATCCCTCCAAATTCATATTGGTGGGCACCATGAACCCAGAAGAGGGAGAGATCCGGCCCCAGCTATTAGACAGGTTCGGACTGCAGGTGAGCGTTGCCGGCATTGCTGATGTGGATCAGAGAATGCTGATCGCTAAGAATGCGGAGAGCTTTGACCGGGATCCGGAGGGTTTCGCCTTGCGCTTTCATGCCATGCAAGAAGAGCTGAAAGGCAAGATTTCCGCTGCCAAAAAGATTCTGCGAGATGTGAATCTGCACGATGATCTATTGAGAACCATTGCATCTGCCTGCATCGACCTGGGAGTCAAGACGCACCGGGCCGAGATCGTCATCACCAGAACGGCCAAAACCATTGCTGCCTTTGAGGGACGGAGAGAAGTCAACCAGGGTGACGTAAAATTGGCCATGCAACTGGCTCTGGCTCACCGGATGAGGAGCAGGCCCTTTGAGCCACCCACCCTGAACAAAGAAAAAATGGAAGAGTCCCTGGAAAAGCATCAGCATCCGCACCAGGACCAAAAGCAACAGAAAAAAGATGAACAAGAGTCCCAGCAGCCCGATGAGCAGCAGGACCGCGGGCAAAGCCTTGCAGCAAAGCCGGAGGAGCGGGTCTTCCAGGTCGGCTCGCCCGTAGATGTGCGCCGGATAAATGTGCCCAGCGAACGGGATCGAATTGCACGCCGCAAGACCCGAGGCAGAAGAATGAATACCCTGGCTCTGCGTAACCGTGGACGGTACCTGCGACAGAGGATGCCCCGCACCGGCAAGGATATTGCCATCGATGCCACCATTAGAGCAGCAGCACCTTACCAGAAGGTCAGATTTGGGCCCAATGCCATCAAGGTGAAGGGCGAGGATATTCGAGAGAAGGAGCGGGTGGGGAAGACCTCGGCCGTGGTTCTCTTCGTGGTGGATGCCAGCGGCTCCATGGGGGCCATGCAGAGGATGGAGGGCGCTAAGGGGGCAGTCCTCTCCATGCTCATGGACTCTTATCAGAAGAGAGACAAAATTGGCATGGTGGCCTTCAAGGGAACGGAGGCCGAGATCATCCTCCCTCCCTGCTCCAGCGTGGATCTGGCCTTGAGCCGGCTGCAGGCCCTTCCCACGGGCGGTAAGACGCCGCTATGTGCGGGCCTCTCAAGAGGACTGCAGCTCTTGCATAGCGAGCTAAAAAAAGACATAGAGACCAAAACGATGATGGTCCTAATATCCGATGGAAGAGCCAATGTGGGAATGGGCGGCAAGATCAGGGATGAGCTGATGGAGATCTCAGCACAGAGCAGACAGCTCGGCGTGCAGACCATCGTCATCGATACTGAGGTGGTGGAGAGTTCCTTCATGGACATGAGGCTGGGCTACTGCCGGGAGATCGCAGAGAGCGCGGGGGGAAAATATTATCCCCTATCCAGCCTGAGCCCGGAGGCTCTCTATAGTATTGTCGATCGAGAACAGCAGCTTCTATTCGAAAAGAATACATGATCTTGATCGATGGCTTAACCCGTGAGTACGCGGGGAAAAGAGTGGTCGACGGCCTGGACTTAAGAGTGGAAAAGGGCGAACTCTTCGGCTTTCTCGGGCCTAACGGGGCAGGCAAGACTACCACTATTCGCATTCTTACTACTTTGACCAAGCCCACATCAGGAAATGTATTTATAAACGGCTTTGATGTGGCTCGTGACCCTTCCAGCGTCAAGTCGCAGTTCGGGATTGTTCAGCAGCACATAAGCCTTAATAGAGATTTGAGCGTGAGAGAGAACCTGGAGTTTCACGCCCGGCTTCATCACCTAGCCCCGGAGGTCAGAAGAGAGAGGATCGAGGAGCTTTTAGAGTACGTAGAAATGACGGAGCACGCCGATAAGCTCATCGATAAGCTCTCCGGCGGCCTGAAGAGAAGGACCATGATCGCTCGAGCCCTGCTTCATCGTCCCAGGCTCTTATTCCTGGATGAGCCGACGGTGGGTCTGGATGCCCAGGCCAGGAGGCGTGTCTGGGACCTCATTCGCAGGATGAATATAGATGGTTCTACCGTCTTTCTCACCACTCACTACATCGAAGAGGCTGAGGCGCTCTGCGACCGGGTGGGAATAATCCACCACGGCTGCTTGATTGCTCTGGGCACTCCTCTGCAGCTACGCCAGAGGCTGGGAATGATCACTGTGGAAATCCAGGGATGCGGCCAGGGATGCAGCAACGCAACCGATTACAGATTTTTCCCTGACCGGGAAGAGGCAGCGGCGTTTGTGAGCAGTCTGCCCGGTCAGGAAAAGGTCCTCATGCGCGAGTCGAATTTGGAGGATGTCTTTGTCGAACTCACTGGTCAAAAGGTTCTGGATAAATAGCCAGGACGCTTACACCGTCCTCTGGTCGGACCTGCTGATACTGAGAAGCCGGTCGGGCCGCTATCTGATCACCACCACCATCAGCCCGCTCCTCTATCTGGTGGCCTTTGGCTGGGGCCTGGGCAGGGGCATGAGCGTCAACGGAACCAGCTATCTGCAGTTCGTGGTGCCGGGCATAATCGCCTTGACTGCCATGACTGCCAGCTTCAACGGAGCTGGAACGAGGTTAAATGTGGACCGGCTCTATTTCCGCAGTTTCGATGAGTGCCTGATGGCGCCCATCAGCCTGCTCTCACTGCTCCTCGGCAAAGCTCTTATCGGGGTAGTAAGAGGCCTGGTCAGCTCCATCGCCTTCATTGCCGTTTCCCTGCTCCTGGCACCGGGTTTTCGTGTAGGTCCGCTGTTCTTGATGGAATTGCTGTTAACCTGTCTGATCTTTTCGTTTCTGGGAGTACTGGCCGCTCTGCTTGCCAGGTCCCACCAGGATCTGGCCACCTTCAGCAGCCTCATCCTCCTGCCCATGACCTTCCTGGGTGGAACCTTCTTCTCCCTGGCCCAGGTTCCCTGGGGACTCAAGCTGGCCCTTTATGCGCTTCCCCTCACGCACTGCAGCATTTGCCTAAGAGCTGCAGCTCTCGACCAGCCTGTTCCTTGGGGATCTCTATTTGCCATCATATTTTTCCTGATAGTATTCTTCTCAGGATGCATGGTGGTTTTAAAGAGGATCAGCGTGTAGAGGGCATCGAGATGCAATTGAATCTCTGTGCGTACTCAGTGCGCTCTTGACTCTGTGGTTTTATTCCGCAAACCACCGGGTTTTATTATCAAGCTACGATTATTAACCGCAGAGGCGCAGAGTTCGCAGAGATACAGCGAGGAGACAAAAAATGATGTCTGCTTGCGCTAAATCAGTCATTGTCCGCACTAGGGTCATGCGGCCCGATCGAGGCGCACCGCCTCTGAAGCGAACTTTGTTCTGCAGTCATCAGATAAAACCAATTTTCATTCTCATGATCAGCACCCTTGCTGCAAAATTTTATATCTGATAATTATGATAATACGTCTGATCGGAGAGGATTCTGCCATGCCGGACGATGACCTGCCTGCTTCCCCCAAGAAAAGCATCACCATCATCAAGGCAGGGAGCCACTGGATATTCAAGCATTTTTTTGAAGATAAAGACATTTTCAAGGAACTGGCCGATTACTACGACAAAGAGGGCTACCGCTTTGTCCTCAGGACCCCTGGCGAGAGGAACCTGGTCCAAAAGCTGCTGGAAAGAAGGGGATTCGAGGTTATACTGGCGGAGAGCTCCAGAGGATATGTAGTCAAACTCAGCCGCCAGAGCCGATATTCGGCAGTGCTAAAGAACTCTCTGGCTCAGATCGAAACGGATGAGTGGCGCATTTTCCTCATGAAGGACCTGGCTGCAGTCAAGGAGGCCCTGCACCAGGGGGCGAAGCTGGTAGAGGTGGATGTGCATTTTTAAGCAGGTCTTCTTTGTGATCAAGCCCTTTGCGGCGGCACTACCTGCCGTATGAAAAGCCCCGCCAGCAGGCAGAAGATGCCTAGATAGAGGAAGACCAGGAAGAAGTTGTCTCCCGTCACATCCAGCAGGTAGCCGGAGAGCGTGGGTCCCAGAGGTCCGGCCACAAAGCCGTAGGCAGCAAAGGTCAGGCCGAAGATGGCCCCGAAGTGCTCAAGGCCGAAGCAGTCCGCCACCAAGGGAGCGGAGACGGAGAAGAGGGTGCCGAAGGAAAAGCCCACTACCGCAGCCAGCAGGGCGCAGGCCCCCAGGCCGTCGGCCCAGGGAAGAGCGAAGTAGGCGAAGCCGGCGGCAAGGAAGGCCAGGCTCATGACCTGATTTCTGCCAAACCGGTCGGAGAGAATGCCGCTGATCAGGCGGCTCATTCCGTTGGTGAGATTAAAGGCAGTCAGGATGAGGATGGCTGAGGATAAAGGAAAGCCCAGGAAAAGCCCGTAGCCCGTCGCCAGCACGGTCATGGATACGCCCGCAGCTCCTGCAAAGGTCCAGGTGATCCAGAGCAGCCAGAAGCTTCTGGTGTAAAGGCTCTCCTTTACGGTGAGCGACTTTGCAGAATGAAATATCTCGGCCCTCTGTTTTGGCGCTGATGTGCCCCCGGCGCGCCGGGCAGATGCAGCATTCTCCCAATCCTGCGGAGCGCGGGCAAAATAGGCTCCCAGAAGGCCGATGGAAAGGGTGAGAAAGGCAACGACGAGATTCATGGCCTCGTAGCCCAGGACGGCCAGCATTTTTCCAAAGAGCGGCGACATGATGGCCGCCGCCAGCCCAAAGACCATGCTCACTGTGCCTGCGACCAGGCCCCTCCTTTGCGGGTAGCACCACTGCACCAGTGTCAGGGCTGGGACGTAGACGAAGCTGGAGGCTGTGCCGTTAAGGAAGGCCCAGACGTAGACGGTGTAAATCGAGCCGGCCTGGGAGACGACGAAGGAGGCGAGAGCGGTGAGGATGACGCCCAATGCGATCATGCGCCGCAGGCCCCAGCGCTCCTGCCAGCGGCCCACCAGGAACATGAAGGCACCCACGGCCGCGAGCATGAAGAAGATAGTCAGGCCCGTGGCAGCGCGCCCGACGTGAAACATCTCCTGCCAGATGGGAGCCATGACCCCAGGAAAGCCGAATGTAAGGGCTCCGGGCCAGAAGATAGCGATGCAGGAGCCTATGACGGCTAATAGGGCTTTCTTGTCTCCGGGCAATTCAAATCAATCTCCATGATGCACGCTAGCATGATGCATACATTTGGCTTTCGCTTGCATCGGCTTTTTTCCCGTTCAGGAAACTCATAAATACACATACATACACATATAATTGCCATGCCAACGAGAACCATCAGCATAACCGATGAAGCATACCAGAAGCTAAAAAGCCTGAAGGGCTCGGAGAAAGTGAGCTTCTCTGATGTGATCATAAAATACTATCCCTCCAGAAAAAAGCTCTCATCCGTCCTGGCAGAGATCGGTGTGAACCAAGACCTGGCGGATTCCATTGAGTGCGCCTCTCAGGAGATGCGCCAGGCAAAAATGCGTGGTGCTGATCTTTGATCGTCTTGGACACCTCATTCATTGTAGACCTGTTGCGGGGCAGAGAAAGAGCGCAGGAGATGCTCTTCCGTCTCGAGGAAGAAGGCGAATCAGTCTGCACTACATCCATAAACGTCCTGGAACTTTATAGAGGCGCTTTCCTTTCAAAAAGGGTGGATGAGAACCTGATAATCCTAATAGAATTACTTGATAAGCTTCTCGTGCTCGATCTGAACGAAGATGCTTATGAGATCTTCGGGGCTGTATCCGCCCTGCTTCGAGCCGGTGGAGTGCCTGTGGGCGACATGGATGAGGCCATAGCGGCAATTGCCCTGGCATATGGTGCGGCAATTGTGAGTAGGGACCAGCATTTCCAGCGAGTTCCGGGGCTGAAGGTCGTAGGGTACTGAGATTGAAATGGTTCACATCCATCTTTATTTCGATCAATATTTATATCGCAAAAGCGTTTCAGAGTCTGAATCATTTGGGTGGGTGGATTTCTGCGATGATTGCGCCTCCGTTGCCCGGCCACGGCCTTCGCATCACAGCACGAGGCTTACCCAAACGCGCGCGGGCGGGCCGCACGGGCTACGGCATTGCTTGAATGAATCAGGCTCATTCATGCCTTTAGCGCCACTTCTCATGCCGCGAGAGGCTTTGCCAAGAGCTTTCCTGCAAAGAAATCCTCCAAAACCTCATAGCCTTAAAACTATGATCCCGCAGGGAAAAGGATTAATCATTAATGATAGCTTAATTAGTCCTAAGGATGGGCTTTATGGTCGAAGGAACTAAGAGCGGTTGTATTTTCTGCGATATTATCGAAGACAAGGCACCTTGCTGCAAGATCTATGAGGATGAACTATCTTTAGCCATACTCGATATCAATCCTTTCTCAAAAGGACACTGCCTGGTCATTCCCAAGAGGCACGTGCCATGGTGGCATGAGCTCTCTGAGGAAGAGAATGCCAGCCTCTTTCGGGTGGCAAAGAAAGTGGCCGAGAAGATGATGAAGGCCTTGAAGCCCGAATTCGTCTGCATGTACGCCCGCGGCAGGAGAATACCACATACCCACATCTTCCTGGTTCCTACCTACAGAGGAGACGTGCTGGACAGATTTTTCAATGCATTGGAGCTGTTCCAGGAATCGCCTCCTGCCCTGACAGCTTTGCGAGAGAAAAATTCCCTGGAAGATGTAGCTGAGCTTCTCAGGCAAACGTAATTGATGCTATTTCGCAATCATAACCGAGCATTTAGCATTCCTCACCACGTCCTCGGACACCCCGCCTAAAAGAAACCTTTGAACCTTGCCGTAGGCCTTGCTGCCCATGACAATCAAGTCGGCTCCAATCTCATTTGCGTATGAGAGGATCTTGCCGGAAGGGTCTCCGTGAAGCACACGTGATTCGATATGCAAATTGTGCCCCATCAAATATTCATCGATCAGCCTTTTATGATGATCTTGAAACTCTTTTTCGCTGAGGCGGACATCCTGCATCCCGATATCTGCCTCAGAGGCTATCAGCTTGGGGAGGGCCACAACGCTGATCATATGGATCTCCGCAAAGGACGCAATTGCTATTGCAGAAGCCCTAGCCACGACCATCTCAGAGTAGTCTGAGGTATCCACAGCGACAACTATCCTCCTAATTCCATAATCCTCAACGCTTTCCATATTCTTTGCTCCTCCATTATTAATTAGGATCTTATCATATTTAATTTTGGGTCCGGGTCGGCACAAACCTCTTGGCAATGAGGGTCGGGACCACTGCGCTCATTATCACGGCGGTCAGCGCAATGGAGAACTGAGTCTGATCAAGGAATCCCAGATCCCGTCCCAGGGTTGCAGTTATCGTTCCCACGGTAAGCCCCGTGGAAAGGAGCATGGTGGAGAAGATCGGAGCCTCTGGAATCCACTTTTTGTTGAAGTAATATGTTCCCATGAACTTAGACAGCATCTTTGCGCCCAGCAATCCTAAGATTAGGCCTATATTCTGCGTAATTGCAGGCAGGGAGATGAGCATGCCGGCTCTCACAAAGAACGCTGGAGATAGAAGGGAAAATGTCACTGATCGGGTCTTTGATAGTATATCGCTGTAGCTATGAATGCAGTTCGCGAACACAAGACCCAAGACGAAGGCACCAAAGACGGCATGAAGTCTGCCAGCGTCAGCGATGAAAGAGACACCGAGCATGCAGGCAAATATGAATCTGAGTTCCAGTTCCACGGCCCTTTTGCCGTAGCTGTCCACCAGAAACTCCAGCATCTTCGGCAGCACCAGAATCATGAAGGCTATTATGACCAGGAAGGCAATGGTGTAAAGGTTGAAGCTGGGTGATATCAGGTTTATCCCTATTAGAGTTAGTATATCGTTCACAAAGGTAGCAGCTATTATCAGCTTGCTTGCCTTGAGGTCCAGCAGTTCGTATTCCAGCAGCACAGAATATACCACGGCCACAGATGTGGTTGTCAAGGCGAGGCTTGCTGCCAGCGTGGCCAAGAAAGACCAATCAGTAAACGCAGACAAGAAGACGATCTCCCCTATCAAGGGAACTACAAAAGCCATGCCGCCGATAGTGAAGCTTTTCTTGGCGCTATGCCTCAATAGATACAGATCGACCTCTGCTCCGGCCAGAAAGGTCAGCATTAATCCGCCAAATGTCGCCAGGAAATCAAGCCATGGTTCGATCCGAACCCCAAGGAAGCTGGCAAGCAGTATTCCCGCCCCAGCCTCCAGAATCGAAGAAGAGATACGTAGCCTTATGCTCAAAATGCCGGTTACTACTACAACTACTGCTATCAAAGCAGTTGAATAAAGGTCTACTGCCACCTACAGTCACTCCAACTATATTCTGGTAGGTGTCATCAGCCCTATAGGCGATTCAGGCATTTATTCCCAGGCGGACCCCATCGCCAAGCACGTCGTCAATGGCCCATCCGGGTTATAAAAATATCTGGTTCAATTTATAATTATATCGATTTATGATGATAAATTTTAGAGATTTAATTAAAAATTGATATGACAACCATCGCATCCAAGTGTGAAAGCGTAAAAGCATCGATTTAGCGAGGAAGAAAAATGTTTAAATTCAAAATTACACTAGAAAGCGTTTATGTACCTTTCGATCTCCCAGGGATGGACAAAGGTGTTGTACGCTTCCCATTCCATAATGCCCAGCCGCATGATGTTTTCAAAGACGTGCTCACCTAGGGCATCACGTATCACTTTATCTCCCTCCAAGAAGTCCAATGCCTCCTTCAGATTGGCTGGCAAAGTCTTAATCGACAACGATTTCCGTTTTGCATCGGAGAGATCGTAGACATTGAGGTCTACAGGTTCCCCTGGATCGATGCTCCTATGTATGCCGTCCAGTCCCGCGGCTAGAATGACAGCAAACGCTAAGTAAGGATTACAGGTGGGGTCGGGAGAGCGAGGCCTCGTGCTGCAGGTACTCTTATGAGCGAGGATCTATTCGGTCCGGACCAGGTCTTATAAACGGGAGCCTCAAAGCCCGATACCAGGCGCTTGTAGGAGTTGATGAGGGGATTGGCCACCGCGGTTATAGCGTTGGCGTGCTCGATTAAACCGCCTACGAAGAACCTGGCCAGGTCGCTAATGTTCATGGGCCTACCAGGATCGAAGAAAGCGTTCTCTTCACCCCGGAAAAGGGAAATATTGACGTGCATTCCTGTTCCCGCCGTGCCGTAGATGGGCTTGGGCATGAAGGTGGCACGCAGACCTTCACGCATGGCAATGGTCTTGGTCACGTACTTGAATGTCACTACCTTATCTGCATTCTTGAGTGCGTCGTCATAGACAAAGTCGATCTCGTGCTGGCCGCGTGCCACTTCGTGATGGGATGCCTCGATGCTAAAGTCCATCTCAGTCAAGGCCCTGATGGTCTCCCTTCTGACATCCTCGGCCAGATCCACAGGACCCATGTCGAAGTAGCCTCCGAAGTCATGCGGTACGGTCGCAGAGCCTCCGTTCTGCTTCTCAAAGAGGAAGAACTCCAGCTCTGGGCCGACATTCATTGTGTATCCCATTTCTTTAGCCCGTTCAAGCTGCCGTTTCAGGACAAACCTGGGGTCTCCCTCGAAGGGCTTTCCATTGGGATGATGAACATCGCAGATGAACCTCGCTTCATTGGCTCCATCCTGTGATCTCCAAAGCAGGGTGGCAAAGGTGGATACATCCGGCCTTAAAATCATGTCCGATTCTTGAATTCGCGCAAAGCCCTCAATCGAGGAACCATCAAAAGCTATGCCGCTTTGTAGCGCTTTTCCCAGCCGATTGGAGGGGATAGCAATATTTTTTACTATGCCCTGGACGTCCGTGAACTGTAACCTGATAGTCTCAACGTTCTTCTCTTGGACTGCCTTAAGCACCTGTTCATCTGAGTACATATTTGCCTGCACCTACCGTTCCGCTTGTCGCTTTTATCAGTAGGTGTCATCAGCCCATCGGGCAGTTCAGGAGTTATAAGAATTTCCATTGAGCAGAGAGAATGTCAAACATCAATGAAACCGTCCTAAAGTCGCTTAGGCATGTTTCTAATGTGGATAAACATGGCCAGAACCATGAAGATCACCGTAAATACGGCAATTGCAGCGAAGTCCAGCAGAATAGGATGATAGCTGCTCCCCTGAATAGAATATCTCATCAGATCTGTCATATAGGTTAAAGGGGAGAACAGGGAGATTGTCTTGCCCCAGGGCGGCATTTGCTCGATGGGTATGAACACCCCGCTTATGAAAACTAAAGGGAATTTAACCAGATTCGTGATCATCATTATATTCGAAGGTACATTTGTTGGCGGCGTTGAGAATAGCATTCCAAGGTATGATGCACAGAATGCAGATAGTAAAATAGCTGCCACCAGGACGACTGGGCTAAAGATGCGAACTCCAACAACTAACCCAAAGGCAAGCGGAACGACAGAAATGATGATCCCGAAGATAAAGGAAGCCAAGGCGTCGCCCAGAAGAATTGCCGGAATTGAGACGGGAGCAGAGATCAGCCTCTCTAAGGTCCTCATGCTCCCTTCCCAGGGGAGGATGACCGGCGAGACCGCGGTTGCTGTGAAGAAGAGCGTCATGCTGAGCAGCCCGGAGATAAGGAAGTCCACTGGCATGCCCCTTCCCAGGAAGAAAGCAAGAAAAAGAAACATGGGAAAAAGAATGCCATAAATCAGCACGGGCCCCTTCAAATAGTAAATTCTGATATCCTTCTCGGCTATTGCTAGGGCTCGACTGAGCTGGCTGCCGGACATCATTATCTAGCCTCGGTATAAGCAACAAACACGTCTTCTAACGTAGGCGATATTGTAGCCAGACTCACAATCTCAACCTTTTTCGATCTTGTGTAATCAACTAGCGTAGAGATAGCTCGGGCGGGTTCTTCTGCATATAACCTGAACTTATCACCCATCTTCTCGACGGATTCTATCCCCTGGAGTGCGGATAGATCGTCCTGAGGCACATCTTTGTTAAAAGATACCTCAAGGGAATGCAGGCTATCGATACGTTTCTTCAGCACTTCGGGCCGATCGATGGCAACGATCCTACCCCGATTGATTATGGCTATTCTGCTGCAGAGCTGGTTAGCTTCTTCCATATTGTGGGTCGTCAGAAGAAATGTTACTCCTTTAGCATTTAGATCGGCAACTATATTTCGAATCAAGCGGGAGCTCTGCACATCCAGGCCAGACGTCGGTTCGTCCATGATCAACACCTGAGGTTCACTTATCAAGGCCATACATATCTGAAGACGCTGTTTCATCCCTTTGGAAAAGCCTTTCACCGCAACTGCTCTCTTCTCATAGAGGTCGAACCGCTTCAGCAGATCCTCCGCCCTACTCTGTCTCTGCATCTTTTCAAGCCCGTAAAGCTTGCCCATGAGCATCAAGTTCTGCCAGGCGGAGAGATCGATGTAGGCATTGGAGGTCTCAGGAAGAACTCCGGTCACCTGTTTTGCATTTAAGCCATCCTTCTCAACATCATGGCCCATTATGCTGGCCCTACCCGCATCAGGTTTGATCAGACCTGTGATCATCCGCACAGTGGTAGTCTTGCCGGCTCCATTGGGACCTAGAAAGCCAAATAACTCACCCTGTGCCACAGTGAAGTTTATGTGGTCCACGGCAGTAAAATTGCCGAATCGCTTGGTCAGGTCTTCAACAACAATTGCATTCATGAGATCTCTTTCAATTCTTCTTCGACCCCATCAAGCTCGCATTTCAGCGATTCCCTGTATTCCTCCAGCATCTCAATTCTTTCCTTTTTGCTCAAGAACTTGCGTTCTCCGCAGCCGCATGTTCCATGAGCGTCGGAATGGTGGATTCCGTGGCGCATGGGCATAGCATGATGACCGTGTTTTTCTTCGCAGCCGCACATTTCATGCGCGCCGGATTGACAGACGCCTTGGTTCACAGTCACAGATTGATGACCTTGTTTTTCTCCACAGCACATTTATTCCACCTCGTTTTCTTCCAACAAATCAATCACAATTCTACGGGTCTTTAGCTTCCACACCTTCTCCGGCGTGCCGCCCTTGACCGCTCTGTAAGAGGCCAACTCGATGATTCCGGCACCCTTGAGGGCAGAAAGATGATAGTAAAGCCCGGCTAATGTCATTCCTGCCTCGCCCAGCTTGAGTTCTTCATAGACCTCTTTCGAGCTTTTCTCGCCCGTGCCTATGCAATCGATGATAGCCCACCGTGTCGGGCAATGCAGAGCCTGAATGTACTTTCGAATGCTCTTCATCCGTTTGGGGATATTCTGACCTTCGCACATTATCTTTGCCTTGAATACTTAAGTCCTACACTTTAGTATAGCAGCTTTCCACTATAAAGCATTTTGGGAAGGGCAAGCATAATCGAAACTCTTTAATCTATAGCAATCGAATCTAAGTGTCGGTGGTGATGGAGTCCACCCTAAACCGCCCCATGGCTGATGACTCCTGTTAGGTGGAGCATCATGCCAGACATAAAGGCCCTTATCCGGTACATCGATGAAAGACGAATCAAAGAGGATAGTCTGAGCGGTTACTCATTTGTAAGAGACCTCCCGCCAACCATCCGAGACACATTTTTTGCCTTGGCTTGCCTCAAAATGCTAAAGGCAGACTCGCAAGATGGCGAAATAATCCGTTTCCTGTCCGAGTATGACCAATTCGACTTTAATGGGGCTTACTACGCCATGAAGTGCTTGAAATTGGCGGGGGCAGAGGTAGACTATCAAGATGGAAAGTTACGGTGGATCTACCACAGAGATGAACAGCAAAGACCATGTGCAGTTCCAAACACGCCCCTCATTCGCTATTTCAAAGGGGAATTGTATGGAATGTATGGTTC
>Ga0351903_1032_pt1 | contig 37630 bp, 32 predicted proteins | sample BONcelHT113001D6_FD_206874 | JGI IMG/M metagenome (GOLD analysis project Ga0351903, IMG submission 206874) | Enriched cells from coal bed in the Powder River Basin, Montana, United States - BONCAT cells T11 rep1 HSBNCT.T11.300.1.D6 ... | reverse complement strand
CTTTTTTCAGCCTTTGAAATGTGAGAAATAGTTCTTAATCCTGCATTGATTTAAGGAACTCTTTCAAGGTAATTGTATCTGTTTTATCCACTGTAAAAATATGGAATTATGAAAATCACTTTTCCGGCAACCCCCATATAGGAGCTTTTGATTTGTTTCTGGTCAATTTTTCAGTTTAAAGAAGGGAAGATAATTTCTAAGGATATAAATTAATTCATTCTTTGCAGGTAATAAATATTAAAGTCTAAAATCAGTTAGGGAGGAAATATTATATATTTCTTAAATAAAATACAAAAAGAGGTATTATAAAATTTTAAGGGGTGGAAAAAAGTGGAATTAAAAGGTGAAATGAAATTAAAACAGGAGCGCATTAAAAAAGGATGGATGAACTATCTTTTAACTGGAAAAGGGAAGATTAACGAGAATAAATTATCAAGTCCAGCCACTGATCCGAAAAAGACAGTAATCACCTTTGTAGTGTTGACCTTTGCTTTATCCTCCATCTTCTGGTACCTTATATCCCAGACACCTTTAGTTGCAGATAATACTACAATTATACTTCTTTATACTATTGGTTCTATGTGGTGTCCTGCCATTGCTGCTGTTATTACCCGTTTATACTACCAGCGGAATTTGAAGGGATTCGGAGTTGGTATGGGAAAACCGATCTGGGTGCTTGTTGGTATCCTGCTCCCGATTGCTGCAGGGCTCCTCATGTTTGGTTTAGCATGGATATCGGGGTTAGCGCCTTTTAACACAGATGGAGCTGCAAATATTCTTACAATTAGTTTCATACCTTCTTTACTGGTGGCAATCGGTTTTAACTGTTTTTTTGCAGCTGGTGAAGAGTTTGGTTGGCGTGGATTTTTGGTACCAGAACTGGCCCGATTCCAGACATTCACTTCACTTGCCCTTATATCCGCGGCCATATGGACTATCTGGCATTTCCCCCTGATCATTTTTGGATCTTATCATGGGACAGGATCGCTCATATTCTCCCTGGCCGTTTTTATTCCCTCGGTGATGGGTGCTGGTTTAATCCTGGCCTGGCTTCGTATCATATCTGGAAGTGTCTGGGTGGCAGTGCTTTTCCATGGATTCTGGAACTACTTCATCCAGCAGTTCTATCCGGTACTCACCAAGACCACCGATGCTGGAGAGATGATGCTGGGTGAGTTTGGATGGTTTGTGGCACTCATGTATGTGATTCTTGCTCTCATATTCTGGCATTATAGAAATAAACTTCCCCCACTACCGGCAGAAGGAGTATAAGAAGAAAATTTAAAGCCCCCAAGGGAGCTATCTTTTTTTAAGTTTTTGCTTTTTTAGGAGGAATAATGCTCATCTTTTGCTGATTTTACCAGTGACACCGCCGTTTTTTAATACTATAGGAGGTTTAATCTATTGAAAAACGCTTGTCACCCGAATATATTTTTGAAGATTGTTTTTGTGACTATAATTTAGATATGCTCTTTGTTTACTCCCCATTTGGCCTTATTTTTAGAAAGGGGTTAAATTGAGCCCCCAAAACCTCCACACCAACAATATAAATAAAAAAAAACTTAAATTATTAGACAGCCTCATAATAAGCAAAAAAAACTTTAATAAGATTGTATAAAAATTTTATTATAATATATATCTTAAATGTTGCCTTATTCTAATTAAAGGAGTTTTAATATGAAAGAAATGAAAAAAATGTTGTGTTTAGTAGATGGAGAACATTATTTACCCGTAACTAAAGCAGCTATTGACACTTTAGACAGTTTAGAGCATATAGATGTCGTTGCTCTGGTATTTATCGGGGGGACAGAAAAGCTCAGGGAAACTAATGAAGAAGCATTCTCAGAGAAAATGGGAAGGCCCGTCCATTTTGGTCCCCATACCAATAAAATTCCATATGACCTAATTGAAGAGACCGTCCAAAATTACGATGCAGATGTAGTAATGGATTTATCTGACGAACCAGTGGTGGATTATTCTCAACGATTTAAAATCGCTTCCATAGTTTTATCATTAGGTGTGCCTTATGAAGGACCTGATTTTAAATTCCAACCATTAACAGAATATGATGTTCTGAAAAAACCTTCATTAAAAATCTTGGGAACTGGTAAAAGAATAGGAAAAACCGCAGTTTCAGCCTATGCAGCTCGTTTAATAGATAAAAATGAATATAATCCTTGTGTAGTTGCTATGGGGCGCGGAGGTCCAGAAGAACCGGAAATTGTTAGAGGAGATCAGATCGAAATCACACCCCAATTTTTAATGGAACAATCAAACAAAGGAGTCCATGCCGCATCAGATCACTGGGAAGATGCACTTATGAGCAGAATATTAACCATAGGATGCCGTAGATGTGGGGGCGGAATGGTGGGAGATGTTTTCATCACTAACATGAAAAAAGGTGCTCAATTGGCCAACGAAGTAGATTCGGACTTTGTTATTATGGAAGGCAGTGGTGCTGCCATCCCTCCAGTAAAAACAGATAAACAAATAGTTTTAGTAGGAGTCAATCAACCATTAATTAATATAGAAAGATTTTTTGGACCATTCCGTATTCGTCTGGCAGATTTAGTAATTTTAACCATGTGTGAGGAGCCTATGGCCAGCTCTGAAAAAGTTCAGTATGTGGAAAAGTTTATTAATGAGATTAATCCCAAAGCTCGAGTTATTCCGACTGTATTCCGGCCAAAGCCCTTAGGAGACATCACAGGTAAAAATGTTTTATTTGCTACCACCGCGCCTCAATCAATTCAAAGTGTATTGGTAGAACATCTAGAAAAGGAGCATGGTTGTAAAGTTGTGGGAACCACCCCTCATTTATCCAACAGACCATTACTGGAAAAAGATATTAAAAAGTACATAGGCAAAGCCAATGTAATGTTGACCGAGCTGAAAGCTGCTGCTGTTGATGTTGCCACTAAAGATGCCTTGAAAGCTGGCCTAGATGTTGTTTACTGCGATAATATACCCATAGTTATCGATGAAAAATATGGTGATCTTTCTGAAGCCATTATTAACGTAGTAGATGATTCTATTGAAACATTTAATTCAAAATAGTGTTTTAATTTTTTTGGATTGATGTAAAATTTTTTAATTAATTATTTTTTTTTAGATGTTGTAATCTTTATGAACAATAAAATGAAAATTTATAGATAATTTACTTAATATTTTGGAAGATTTTTCGTTAGGATTAAACTAATCAATTATAAGGTGATATATTGGAATATTTAGAGCTTAAAAAACTTTTAAAATTTAGTTTAAAAGAAAAAGAGATTATTAAAAAGCTTGAAATGCCAGAAGATACTTTTTTACCATTGATTTTTTCTATAAGATTTGGGGGAGACTGGAGTTTAAATAAAAATTCTAAGAAATTAATGTCTATTAAAGAAAAGATAACCCACTATGATAAAGAAAAAAAAGTAGGTTACACATTGGAGATAGTGTATCTTTTTTTAAATCCTATTTTATTATCACAGGAAGGCACAGTTCATCGACTGGAAAAATGTAGTAATAAAAAAGAGCGAGAGCTAGTTAAAAGGCCTTATAAAGTTATTGTGGGTTCGGAATATATATTAAAAGCAACTATGGATCCTTTAAAATCAACAATCAGACTTAAAAAAGTGCATAGCCCCCTAGAATTTACAGGTTCAAGTGCATATGGTGTTTCACACGAAATAGAGCATCTGGAAAAAGGTGAAATAAAAGGAAAACCTTTTTGGGAATTTAAATATCTGATTGATGATTAAATAAAATTATTAACATTTTATACACCATAATGTTTATCTAATTCTTTTTCTAAGTTTTCACGTTTATTTGATGTCATTTTAAAAAGATTATTAAAAGCTGGAGGCAAATCATTTTCCAAAGATTTTATTCCTTCCGCAGTTATGCCTCCGGGAGTAGCTACTCGGGCAATAAGTTCTTCAAATCCCATTTCTTTTTTATGTAAAAGTTTGGCCGTGCCATGAAACGTTTTTATCATCATTTCCTCGGCATCGATAGTTGAAATTCCGCTTTTCTCGGCACCAATATGTGACATTTGCATCAACATAAATGCTATGAATGCTGGTGCACAGCTAGTAAGGTCCGTGGCCATCCCTATATCCTCCTCACTGATGACTTTTACCTGGCTGATATTGTTAAAAAGATATTCTAGCTCATTTTTTTCAATTTCACTAACTTTATCATTATGAACCATAAGAGATATTCCCTCATTAACTTCCGAAGTTAAGCTTGGAATTATTCTACTAATTTTTCCATTGAAAACTTGTTCCATTGTTTTAATGGGTAAACCCGCACATATATGGACGATATGAACATCTTTCATCAGATAATCATTAATCTCGTCTAGGATATTTTTGACTTCTCCAGTGTTCACAAAAATGAATATTGTTGAACATTTTTTTGCCAATGTTAATTTATTAGATGTGATTTCAATTTTCGGATATTTTTGTTTTAAATAATTTAATTTAGACAATGTACGGGTAGAAATAATTATATTATCCTGGCAAATGGCTTTTGATTCAATTAATCCATTGATAATCATCTTACCCATGCTCCCATATCCTATAAATCCTGTTTTCATGATTAACACCTATTTAATATATTTAAATTGATACTTATGAATAATATCAACATTAAAAAACATTATAATTAAAATTAACATGTATTATTTTATTGGAATAAGTTCATCAGACAAACTTTCATCTTTAATCCAGGCCCCTAAAATTTTATTAAAAAATTCAGGCTCTACTAAATTCCAGACATTTACCATACCCGGTGCAATATATGCATGAGAATTTGGAATAGCTTTCGCCAAATCTTTGGCAGATTCTTTTATAATACTGTATTCTTTTCCACCAGCAATGATTAAAACAGAGCTATTCACTACATCCAAGCCATTGGGAATTCTGAAAAACAAGTTTTCATGGAGAATTCTCTGAAGCGAATCTGGATTCAATGATTTTGTAGATTGTTTTACATTGTTAAAGTATTCTTTGGGAAAATTATAACTTCTAATATTAGCTTTTATAAAAAAATCCGTGTCTTTAACAGGCAGATACTCTTTTAAAATATAATCCATTGAATTTAATATTAGAGGAGTAGTTGGAATACTGCGTACCAATGTTCCACTAATAAAAGCGTGGTCAATAATCTCTGGAGATTTGGATAGGATTTCCACAATAATTTGAGCCCCTAATGAAAATCCCACCACATGAGCCCGGCCATTATGTGCTTTATTTTTAATTAAATCAATAACAATATCTGTAGCATTTTCCATAGAAAAATGAACCATATCAATATTTTTTCCATGCTCTGGAAGATCTGGTATCAAACAATGATAATTTGAAAAATATTCCAATTGTTTATCCCACATCCATCCACCTAAAGCAATACCATGTAAAAATAATATAGTTTCATGATTTTTGTGGCCACTTTCTTTAAAATATAAATCCATTAGACTTTCCCTCGTTTTATTATATTTATTATATTTTATTGCATTTTTCTATAAAAATAGATTTAATAAATTATAATAGTTTGATAGAATAATAAATAATAATGAAAATTAGATAATGGTTGAATAAAAAATAAATTCTTGTTTAGGTGTAATCATGAAAGCAAATGCAATGAAAATGGCTGAAGGAGTATACTGGGTAGGAGTAATAGATTGGGATATAAGAAATTACCATGGATATACTCTAGAAGGAACTACTTACAATTGTTACATGATATTTGGAGAATATAAGGTTGCTTTGATTGATAATAGTTACCCTGGGACTTCAGGGCAACTTTGGGGAAGAATCAACGACGTTTTTGAAAAAGAAGGAAGGAAACCTCAAATTGATGTTATTATTCAAAATCATGTGGAAAAAGATCATAGTGGAACTCTGGTAGAAGTAATAAAAAAATTCCCTGAAGCAGAGATATACTGCACTGACAAAGCTGTAAATGGTCTTAAAAATCATTATCCTCAATTAGAAAAAGTGGAAATGAATATTGTGAAAACGGGTGATAGCCTTGATTTAGGAGGAAAAACCCTAGCCTTCGTTGAAGCACCAATGATACACTGGCCTGACAGTATGTTTACCTTATTGGCAGAAGAAGGAATATTATTTTCCAACGACGCCTTTGGACAACATCTATGTACCACTCAACGATATGATCATGAAATTCCCGAAAACGTACTCATGGAAGCATCACAAAAATTCTATGCCAATTTGGTAACACCATTGTCTCCCCTGGTAATGAGGAAATTTGCTGAGGTCACAGAGCTAGGAGTTCTGGAACAAATTAAGCAAATTGCACCTTCACACGGTGTAATAATAACTGATCCAGGTAAAATGATTAATGCCTACACTGGATGGGCCACTGGAAAGTGCAAAGACAAAATTACCATTGTTTACGATACTATGCATTACTCAACCCAAAAAATGGCCCATTCTTTAGCTGAAGGCGCCATGAGCGAAAATGTAGAAGTTGTAATGTACTTTTTAGCACAGGATGAACGAAGTGAAATAGTAAAAGATATTTTGGACAGTAAAGCCCTTCTTCTCGGAAGCCCCACAATATATAACGGACCATATCCAAGTTTAGGAGATATGATATATTACCTTACTGGTTTATCTTTCAACAGAACTGGAATTAAAAGATTGGCTGGAGTCTTTGGTTCCAAAGGTTGGGGTGGAGGTGCCACCAGAAAATTATCTCAGGATTTGGAACAGTGTGGATTTGAAGTAGTTGAAACACTTGATATTGACTACATACCATCTGAAGAAAATCTTGATAAATGCTATGAAATGGGCAAATCTTTAGCCAAAAAGATTAAAGAGATGTAAATAAACAATTAATTAGATTTTTTTTCATTTTTAATCTTTCTTATTTAATTTAATGTATGAAAATGATTTAAAATTATTATTAAAAAATATTTTTAAAGTTTTTATTTTTCTTATAAAAAAATTTAGGTTATTTATAAGGAGGGATAAGAATTGAAATCGATGGAAATTAAAAATGATTTGGATACTCAACAGAAACTTGTTGTTCTTCTGTTCTGGACTAATCGAAAAACCATACGTGAGGAAGGCTGTGCTCCTTTTCGAATAAAAAAAATTGAAACTCCGGATTCCACCTATCTTCCAGAAGGTAGAAAATTACTTAAATTTTCAGATGAGATACTGGCAGATATTTTAGAAAGCATGAAAAAAGGGGATGATGTTAATTTTGAGCTTTCAATGGGTGGTGAAAAATTACAGGCCACCATTAAAAATGATTTTTTTTCAATAACTGCCTCAAAAAATCCCGAACTGGAAGATGAAATAATTGAAAAATTGGAAGGTGAAATGCAAAAAAATACACCAGATTTTTGTCAAACATTCTTACCACGCGTCTTTCCCAAAAAATGAAAAAATAATATTTCTTTAATTAAATTTTTTTTTTTGGATAATTAATTAGTAAAGTGACTTTTTTGTATTCTTTAGAGGAATAATAAGAAACTATTTATAGAACCTCTAACCCATCGATAAATACACGTATAATGAGGTGATTATCATAGCACAATTAGGTGGCCAAGGTGGCCAACAATATTTAATATTACCAGAAGGTACTGATCGTTTTATGGGTAAAGATGCCCAGAGATTAAATATTCTAGCTGGAAAAATTTTAGCAGAAACTATTAGGACAACTTTAGGTCCTAAAGGAATGGACAAGATGCTGGTGGACTCATTAGGAGACATCGTAGTGACCAACGACGGAGTAACCATCCTTCGAGAAATGGACATAGCACATCCCGCCGCTAAAATGCTTGTAGAAGTAGCAAAGACCCAGGAAGACGAAGTAGGTGACGGAACAACCACTGCAGTTATTATTGCAGGTGAATTACTCAAAAAAGCTGAAAATTTACTGGATATGGATGTTCACCCTACTATTATTGCCATGGGTTACAGACAAGCTGCATTAAAAGCTCAAGAAATATTAGACGAAATTTCAATCGACGCTTCAGATAAAGATACTTTATTAAAAGTGGCCATGACTGCCATGACTGGTAAAGGATCCGAAAAAGCCAAAGAATCTCTGGCAGAACTAGTAGTCGGAGCTGTTATGCAAGTGGTAGAAGACGGAGAAGTTGAAAAGGATAATATAAACATTCAACGGATTCAAGGTGCTACTGTAAACGAATCTCAAATTGTCAACGGTGTAGTAATTGATAAAAGTAGGGCAACTAAATCCATGCCTAAAAAAATCGAAACCGCTAAAATTGCACTTTTAAAATACCCAATTGAAGTTAAAGATTTGGAAACTGATGCTAAAATCAAATTAACCGATCCTAATCAAATGCAGGCCTTCATTGAAAATGAAGAACAAATGATTAAAGATATGGTCCAAAAAGTTGTTGATTCAGGAGCAAACGTTTTATTCTGTCAGAAAGGTATTGACGATCTTGCACAGCACTACCTGGCTAAAGAAGGTATTCTAGCTGTTAAAAGGGCTAAAAAATCCGATATGACTCGGATGGCAAAAGCTACTGGTGCACAACTGGTAACTAATATTGATGATTTAAAAGCTGAAGATTTAGGAGAAGCAGGATTAGTATATGAGAAAAAAATATTCGACGAAGTTCTCATATTTGTAGAAGAATGTAAAGATCCTAAAGCAGTTTCTATTATCTTAAGAGGAAGCACCCGACACGTGGCTGAAGAAGTTGAAAGAGCATTAGAAGATGCAATTGGTGTTGTTTCAGCTACTATAGAAGACAAAAAAGTGGTTATTGGTGGCGGAGCTCCAGAAATAGAAATTGCCAGAGGTCTCCGTGCTTACGCTGACACAATCAGTGGAAGAGAACAACTGGCCATTGCTGCATTTGCCGAAGCTCTGGAAATTGTTCCTAAAACTCTAGCTGAAAATGCAGGTATTGACAGTATAGACGCTCTTGTGGATTTAAGATCTGGTCACGAAAACTCACCTTACGTAGGTTTGGATGTTTTCAAAGGCAAAGTAATGGATATGAAAGAATCTGGTGTAGTTGAACCTGAACGGGTTAAAAGACAAGCCATTCAATCAGCCGCAGAAGCAACCGAAATGATTCTACGAATAGACGATATGATCGCAGCCAGTGGTGCCTTTGAAGGTAAAGGCAGCGACGATATGGGTGGTATGCCTGGTGGTATGCCTGGTGGTATGCCACCAATGATGTAGATCTATCTTAAGAGCAGTATTAGCATAATTGCTTTTCTGTTCTTTACTTTTTTCTTTTTTTCATTAGTTAATAAATTTATACTCTTCAATTTGATTAATACTTTATCTGAATATCATTAACTTATTATTTTAAAATTCTTAGCCCAATTTTATCAATTTTAGATAATTAAAGCTCCATTAATTATCAATTTATAAATAGTCCATTTATTGCTTTTTTTATAAACATTATTTACATTAATTATATTGTAGTCATAATACACAATCTATCATGATTAATTATAATTAATAATGATTAATAATAGCAAAATATATATGTTAAATTAATCTATAATAATTAGTAAGAAATAGTGAAAAAAAAGGTGGTGCAATATGACCAAGGACACCTCAGTTCTCCTGGATGAAAAAAGGGTTTTTAAAGCAAACTACAAAATTGTAGAGGAAGCACATGTAAAAAACTGGGAAGCCGAAATAGAAAAAGGCAAAAATATAGATAAATACTGGGCAGAAAAGGCAGAACAATTTGAATGGTTCCAGGGATGGGATAAAGTAGTTGATGAAAGTAAAAAGCCATTCTACAAATGGTTTACCAACGGAAAAATAAATTTGGCTTACAATGCTGTTGACCGTTGGATATCAACCAATAAAAGAAATCAGGTTGCGATTTTATATGCCAACGAAAGGGGAGAAGAAAAAAAACTCACCTATTACGAGCTTTACCGTGAAATAAATAAGATGGCTAATGCTCTTAAAAATTTAGGCATAAAAAAAGGGGATACTGTATCAATGTATCTTCCCATGTGTCCTGAGTTATTAATTTCCATGCTAGCCTGTAATAAAATTGGAGCTGTTCATAACGTAGTTTATTCAGGACTTAGTGTAGGGGCATTTGTAGAAAGAATGAATGCTTCTAATGCCAAGGTTTTAATTACAGCAGACGGGACCTACCGAAGAGGGAAAATTATCGATCTTAAAAAAATCGTTGACGAAGCCTTGCTAAAATGTCGCACTATTGAAACCGTTGTAGTAGTGGAACATACAAAAAGCCCAATAAAAGTGTCTGAACTAAGTGGAAAGGAAATAACCTACAAAAGGTTACTAGAAGGAGAACCTGATGAATGTCCTGTTGAACATATGGATGCTGAAGATCCATTATTCATACTTTACACCTCAGGGAGTACCGGTAAACCTAAAGGAGTACTTCACACCACAGCCGGATATATGGTGGGGGTTGCAACAACATTAAAGAATGTTTTTGACATTCACAATAATGATTTATACTGGTGTACAGCAGACATAGGATGGATTACTGGACACAGTTATGTGATCTATGGTCCACTTCTTTTAGGTACCACTACTTTAGTATATGAAGGAGCACCAGATTACCCGGATCCTGGTGCCTGGTGGAAAATTGTGGAAAAATATGGTGTAACCAAATTATACACTGCTCCGACCGCCATAAGACATTTAATGAGATACGGAAGCAAATATCCAAATCTATATAATTTGTCTTCTCTTAAAATATTGGGAAGTGTGGGTGAACCAATCAATCCAGAAGCCTGGATGTGGTACTACAAGAATGTTGGAAAAGGAAAAACACCAATAATGGATACCTGGTGGCAGACAGAAACTGGAATGCATATGATATCACCACTACCAGTTTCACCATTGAAACCCGGAACAGCAACTTTACCTTTACCTGGAATTGACGCAGATGTAGTCGATGAAAACGGAGCTTCAGTTCCACTAGGAAAAGGAGGATATCTTGTAATTAAAAAACCATGGCCGGCCATGTTCCGAACTCTTTATAATGATGAAAAAAGATTTTTAGAGGTTTACTGGAGTATGCCTGGAGGAGTATACAAAGCAGGAGATATGGCACGAAAAGACAAAGATGGATATATTTGGATTCAAGGACGTTCTGATGATGTTCTTAAGATTGCAGGCCATAGAGTAGGAACTTCTGAAGTTGAATCCGCATTTGTAGCTCATCCTGCTGTAGTAGAAACTGCAGTTATTGGAAAAGCAGATCCCATTAAAGGACAAGTTATAAAAGCTTTTCTAATCCTTAAGGAGGGTTATAATCTAAACACAACACTTATCGAAAACTTACAAAAACACGTGCGCTACGAATTAGGGCCCGTGGCAGTTGTAGGTGAGATAGTACAAGTTGATTCTCTACCTAAAACCCGTAGTGGAAAAATTATGCGCCGTATACTTCGTGCCCAGGAAGCAGGTGAAGATTTAGGAGATACATCAACACTGGAAGAGTGATTCCAGAAAATATAGATATCTTATGAACATGAATTAAATTTTCATGTTTCAATTTTTATTTAAAAAATCGTAGTGTGGGGAATGATATGACTGAAAAAAAAGAAAATAAAATTTCCATAAAAGATATGACTGCTAATCCAGCGCCTTTAGGGCTTTTAGGATTCGGAATTACAACCGTGTTATTAAATATACATAACGCTGGATTTTTTCCTATCAATAGTATGATACTGGCCATGGGATTTGCATATGGGGGAATTGCCCAACTTTTAGCATGTGTTATGGAATATAAAAAAGGGAATACATTTGCAACAGTAGCTTTTGGATCATATGGTCTCTTCTGGTGGTCCTTGGTAATACTACTTATTTTACCACAGATAAATATCTTCAACACTAGTGGAACATCTGCATTGAAGGCTGCTGACCCAACATCACTAGCAGCATATCTTTTCATGTGGGGAGTATTTACATTGGTTATGTTTATAGCCACACTTAAGTTGAAACGTGGTTTACAGGTTGTATTTATATCACTGGCCATATTATTCTTCCTCTTAACTGCAGGAGAACTCACAGGATCCCAGTTAATAATCACCATTGCAGGTTACGAAGGTATATTTACTGGTGCATCCGCAATGTATGTGGGTCTGGCTGAGGTTATAAACGAAACATATGAACGGGATGTACTTCCCACCTAAAATTTAAACCCATTATGGTTTTAAAAAATAAATAAAATCAATTTGACGCCTCCATGTCAAAAGTACCTGTTTCATATTAAAAAACTATGAAACAGGCTTCTTTTTTTTAAAAAATTCTTTTTTTAAACTATTTAATTAAATGATTATTATAATTAAATATCATTAAAAGCAATTATTCCGTAATTAATCCCGAAAATCTGACTAAAAAATCAATGATATATGCCTTTTCTAGTATATTCTCTTTTATTTCCTAAAATAATTTTTCTAGAGATAAATTACTTCAACACTATAAAAAAAAACCCCCCCAGATATCTAGAAGTAATAACAGCACCTAACCTTTTTAATTAATATTTAAAATCATAAAATGGATAATTAATATTATTATTTTTTTATTCAAAATTATTCCCTTTTTAGAAGTTTAAATTATAAATGACAATAATAAAAATTCATAATGAATTATAATTATTTTAGGCGTACCAAAAGATATATAAATAATTCATTCAGATATTATTAATTATGAGGTGGGTCTAAATGAGCGGCAATGAAAACCTGAGTGAAAATATAGAAGAATATCTGGAAGTTCTTTATAAACTAGGAAAAGGAGACCATTTAGTCAATACCTCCCAAATATCAGGAAATTTAAAGATAGCTCCTGGAAGCGTTACTCCCATGCTTAAAAAGCTGGATAAATTGGGTTATGTTAATTATTCTCCTTATAAAGGAGCAATATTAACTAAAACTGGTTTAAAAAAAGCTAAAAGTGTTACCCGAAAACACAGATTACTGGAAAAATTCCTTCACGATATTTTACAAATACGAAAAGATAAAGTGCACGACCAAGCATGTGATATGGAACATACCCTTTCAGATGATGCAGAAAGAGCCCTATGTCATCTTTTAGAAAGACCCGATGAATGTCCAGATGATGAAGAACTCATACCTGCCTGTGATTTCAGCTTTAAAACATGCGAAGAATGTATGGAACGTAAAAATGAAGAAGTTGAACAAGTAGGGACACGAAAAGAAAACTTAATTTCCATTGTAGACCTTAAAGAACATCAAACAGGAAAAGTTTTATTCATCAGAGGAGATTATAAAGTTATAAGGCGTTTAATGGATATGGGAATAACCCTGGGAGCTAAACTTAGTATGATGAAAATAGCTCCTTTTAAAGGACCAGTGGAAATAGCTGTAAGGGGATCCCATCTTGCATTGGGACGAGACATTGCCAACAACGTTTTTGTAGAAATTATTCCAGAACAAGTTAAAGAGGAAGATGGAGCTACCGTTCATGGATAATGAAGAAAAACCATCAAATAATGTCCATGAATCAGATTTTACCATAGCTCTAGCCGGTAATGCGAATGTAGGTAAAAGTGTTATTTTTAATCACTTGACCGGTTCTCAACAAACAGTAGGTAACTGGCCGGGAAAAACTGTGGAAAGGGCCGAGGGAAAACTACGATTTGAGGATCATGATCTCCACATAATCGATTTACCCGGTATTTATTCTTTTTCAACATTTTCAATGGAGGAAATTGTTTCTCGTGAATATATAGCTGAGGAAAATCCAGATGTGGTCATTAATGTTATTGATGCGTCGGTTCTGGAGAGAAACTTGTTTTTTACAATTCAATTAATGGAAATGGAAATACCTATGGTAATATGCATAAATCAAATGGATATTGCCAAACAAAAAGGAATAGTTATTGATACTAAAAAACTAGAGAAAGCACTAGGTATTCCCATTGTACCCACTGTTGCTATTCGCGGTGAAGGGTTAAAGAAATTAATGGAAAAAACTCTTGAAATGGGAAAAAATCAAGAAAATAATAAAAATCCCATTAAATATACTGCCATTGAATATGGTAGTGAGATAGAAAAGAGAATAAAATCTATAGAAAAGTTTATGGCTTCTAAAAATATGAATCTTGGGTACTCTCACAAATGGATGGCCATAAAACTACTGGAAAATGATCCTGAAATTAAAAAATTAATCCATGAAGAATATCCCGAAGTAATACAATACTCCTACCAACTAGCTCTGGAGATAGAAGAAATACACCAAGAACCTGCTTTTGCTGTAATAGCTTCAGAAAGATATACGCTGGCCAGCCGTATTGCAGCTGGTGCTCAACTTCATACTGATATTAAAATAACCCTCTCTGAAAAATTAGATAATGTTTTAACCCATCCCTTTTTGGGTTATATCACTTCGGCTACGATAATATTGGGACTCTTGCTGTGGACTTTTTTAATTGGAGATTTTCTTTCAGGAATTCTTACTAATATTCTTGGCTTCTTCCAACCCACAGATCCACTTTTATCAGGATCAATCATTACTATACTATGGAATGGGGCATTTGGAGGATTTGTTGCTTGTGTTACACTTATTATACCTTTTGTAGTACCATTTTATATTTTATTATCATACATCGAAAACTCTGGCCTTTTAACTAGAGTGGCCTTTATGATGGATAGCTTTATGCACAAGATAGGTTTGCATGGTAAAGCACTCATACCGCTCATATTGGGGTATGGTTGTAGTGTTCCTGCTATAGACAGTACCCGAATTCTGGAAAGCAGAAGAGAACGGATTTTAGCAGCATTTGCCATTACTTTTGCCCCTTGTTCTGCTAGAACCATAATAATACTAAGTTTAGTGGCCATATTTGTCAGCATATGGTGGGCACTGGCATTATACGTTTTAGATTTAGTAATTATATTCATTATGGGCAAACTGGCACTTAAAGCAATGCCGGGAGAATCAACTAGTTTAATAATGGAAATGCATTCTTTAAGACTTCCTGAAGCATCATCAGTTCTTAAACAGACATGGAATAGAACTAAATCATTGATTTATTTGGTTTTACCCATTTTTATTGCAGGAGGAGCCATAATACAAGTTTTATACGTTTTAGGAGTTTTGAATTATATTGGAATTCTTTTAACACCATTAACTGTTTATTGGTTGGGATTACCTGCTTTTGCCGGCGTGCTTTTACTTTTAGGAATTGTTAGAAAGGAATTTATTATTCTGACCCTTGTTTCATTTGTGGGAACTGATTTGAGTAAGGCCCTGACCCCTGAACAATTTATTGTACTGGCTATAGTGGGAATGCTTTACATACCATGTCTTTCCACTGTTGGAATTCTTGTAAAGGAATTTGGAGCAAAAGTTGCCAGTATTATTACAGCAACTAATTTAGCTACTGCTTTCTTGGTTGGTGGTATTTTTGCCTATATTCTACCATTCATTTTATAGAGCAATTAATCTTTTTTTGAATAATGAAATAGCTTTAAAGATAATATACAGAAAAATGAAGGCAAATGATGATTAAAAATATGAAAAGAAGATTTTTCTTTAGTTTAGGTACAATTTTACTTATAATTGGTGCTATAGGCATATTCGTTCCAGTATTACCTACCACTCCTCTAGTTTTAGCTTCTTTTATTTGTTTCAGTAGAAGTTCGAAAAGAGCAGAGAAATGGATTTTAAAAAATAGATACTTCAGAAGTTATATTGAAAATTATAAGGCTAATAAAGGTGTACCTGCCGATGTAAAAATAAAAAGTATAATTTTTTTATGGATTACATTGATAGTTTCGATGGTTATCTTTTTTAATTTATACAGGGTATTGTTATTGGCAGTTGTAGGAGTGGGTGTAACTACCCATATTTATCTACTAAAAACAAAGGAAGATTAGCCATTTTTTTAAATAAAGGGATTTAATATTAAAATGAGATAAATATTATTTTAATTTAATAAATTGTTACCATTATTAGATTAATTTATTAAAAGGAAATTAAAAAGGTGGAAATGTGAGTAATATTGTAAAAATATATTCATGGAATGTAAACGGAATTCGAGCAGTTCATAAAAAAGGGTTTGTAGAATGGCTAAAAAAAGATCATCCAGACATATTATGTATCCAGGAGACCAAAGCTCAACCGGACCAACTTCCTGAAAAACTCATCAATGTGGGAAATTATAAAAGTTATTTTAACTCCGCCCATCGAAAAGGATACAGTGGAGTGGGCATTTATACCCTAAAAGAACCTATGAAAATTGATAATGGTATGAGAATAGAAAAATTTGATATTGAAGGTAGGGTACAGATTGCAGATTACGAAGATTTTGTTTTATTCAATATTTACTTCCCCAATGGAAAGATGTCCGAGGAGCGATTAAAATACAAACTTGACTTTTATGATGCTTTTCTTGATTACAGTAACCATCTGCGTGATGAAGGGCGAAACATTGTGGTTTGTGGCGATGTTAATACTGCCCATGCAGAAATAGATTTGGCTAGACCTAAAGAAAATAGAAATATCTCGGGATTCCTACCCGTAGAAAGGGCTTGGATCGATAAATTTCTGGAAAAAGGATATGTGGACACTTTCCGGATGTTTAACAATGAACCCGACCAGTATACTTGGTGGAGTTACCGTACAAGGGCCCGTACAAGAAATGTTGGATGGAGACTAGACTATTTCTTTGTAAATAAAGAGTTTAAAAATAATATAAAAGCATCTTATATATTATCTGACGTAATGGGTTCTGATCACTGCCCTATAGGAATAGAAATAGAATTATAAAGCTAAAATAACAAAATAAACAGTACCAACATCGCCCCGGTAATTAGTATAAATAAAGAAAATAAGAGAATAAAAAAAATTATGAAAAAAACAAGCAAAAAATATGTTAAAATAGTTTATTAATTTTTTTTATCTTTATTCTTCTTCATATTCCATTATAGTTCTTCTAAGCTCTCTTTCAGTTTCAGAAACAATATCAACCTTGTCAAATTGAACCCCGTTTTCTCTTAAATACTCAGCCATCTGAGTAGGAGTAACGCTATCTTCCATATCGACTAGTACACTATTTAATTCACAGGAGATGGCATCTGCACCAAATAGAGATATTGTATTATATACCTCTTCTTTTTGAGAAGTATATATTCTAAATGTTCTTATTCTCTTTTGTACTTGAGCAATATCAATATTCATTCTCTGCAGAGCTATCAAAACATGTTTATTAAGTGCATCTTCTATAAGATCTACATCAATTATAGTCTTGCCGGAATTTAAACGCGCAGCCTGACAAATATGGGCTAGATCCCTTGCATGAGCATAACTAGGTTCCAGTCCTTCTCCACCTTTTACAGCAGGAGTATAAACTTGTTTAAACCTTTCTATTGCATCATCACTATAATTTTCTCCCAGTTGATCCAAATTCCGCTTAAAAACCTCAGCAACATTAAGAACTGGAGGATGAGATAAGAAAATATGTAAAGGAGCCCTTCTAAGGTGAGCTTCATCCATGATACTTACATCCAGATTGGTAGAAAAAGCCGGGATAAAATGACTGTAAACAACTACAGGAACACCCCTAACATATATCACGTCTTTTTTATTTTCCATAGGTACAATTAACCTATTTAGAATTAACTCATGATCATCACGTTGTCTTCCTAAATCATCAACAAGTAAAATTCCACCATTTGCCTTGATCATTGGTGAAGTTTCATAAACACCTTTATTAGAATCATATGCTGTTTCCAATTTATTTAAACTTAATTCAGAACCGGTGAAGACAAAAGGAGCATGAATTTTAACCCATCTCGGATCTTCAGGTTGTTCAGGACATTTTTTATGAAAATCAGGATCATATAATTGAATTACTTTACCTCCAAATTCAATGAATTTAGGGATAATAATTGGGGGTAACAAATCAGAAGTTTTACTTACAATAAATGTCTTTCCGGCCCCCGGAGACCCATAAATAAAAATACCCTTACCAATAGTACATGATTCAACTAGACACTTTTTGGCTTTTCCAAGGCCCACCACATCATCAAATGTTTTTTCAATAACCTCATCCGGAACATGGACCGGGTGTCGTCCATCAAGCTGGGTCTCCATCATATGCCAGTAATTTTCATAAGAAACCGGTGCAATACCGAGATAAGGATTTTCTTCCATTATTCTGCGTGTTTTTTCAGTTCCTTTTCTAGTGATGGTGTAATCAATACTAGAAAATAAAAAACTGCCCCCTACTTGTGCACAAAGATCGTCTTGTTCAATTTTACGTAAAGTTTCTTCAAGAATATCCCAATGAATTCCAGTTAATTCATTTAGACGACGTGTTTTGATCGTTCCGAAAGAAGATATAATTTTTAAAATAAGGTGCCTAACAAAAACATCTGATAATCGAAGATCTTCAAGTGTTTTTGGCTGTTTTAATTCTTCAAATAATTCCTGCATTTGTTTATCGTGATAATAACTCATTAACAATCCCCATTAATAATGAAAAAATTCAATGTTTTATAGTTAGATAGTATCCTTAATAATACTTATCAAAATTCAATAGTTGAGTAATGGTTACTAAAAAAGTAATATTATGAAATTAAAAGATGTATGAAAAATAATTGAGTATAAATAAAAATAGACTAATTTAAAGCCATAAAAAATTTTACTTTTAAAGAGTTTTCTTTTTCATCCAGAATGCACCACCAGCAATTCCAACTATTAAACCAATGAAAACACCTGTTATAAATGGCGTTAAAAAGCCATTATTATTGATGGAAGTTGAAGATTCATCACTTATACTGGAATTTAAAAGATTCAAACCATTTTTAATATCAATTTCATCTGCAGAACTAATAAATATCCTATTGGATACATCCGGATTTTTAGTTAAAAATTCATTAACTGTTTCCTGATAAGCCACCGCTAGAATTCTTATATTTGAATCGGAAAGAGCATGTTCAAGTTGGTGATTGACACTTTCAGCAGATTTAAATTCGTATACTGAAACATTTTGACCCATTTCATTAGCCAATTTTTTGACCATGACCCCCGTAGAACTATCAGCAATAACTATGGTTGATTCATTGGTTACATGTACTCCATGAGCACTAACTGTGGAAATCATTCCCAAAAGAACTATTAAAAAACATATTATTTTTATTTTCATATTTATTTTCCTCTTCAAATTTTATCTAATTTCAATATCTCTGGTTTGACTTTAGAGATGGAAGATATTATGAATACATTAGCGGCGCCTTCAATAACTGCAATAAATAAATAGAATGGTATAAGTGTTGTCATTAACATTTCTAAAATAGCAACCTCTGCAAATAGTAAAATTGCAACTTGAGTTATGGTGGCCATAACAATTCCCATTACTGTGCCTGCAAAAATACCTAAACGTTCATCGAGATCAGAAGTGAGTTTATAAAACATATATGTTGATAAACTAAGCACTAATCCCATAGCTAATGCATTTCCACCTAAAGTAGTTATTCCACCCATACCAAGTAAGAAAAATTGTATTATAAGACAAAGAAAAGCTACTAAAAAACCACTTAACGGGCCAAGTATTATGGCCACTAAAGGTATCAAGAAAAAATGCATTGGTACTCCAAAAGGTGAAGGTATAGATATAGATGATGCCACAACAGAACCTGCCGCGAAAAGAGCCGTTAAAATCAATCTCTTATCATTTTTTTGAGATTTAGATGCCTTAAAAAAGTACAAAACTAATGTAAAAAGTACAATAATCCAGTAAACAGCCACCTGCCATAAAGGTATGATTCCATCTGGTAAATGCAATAATAGTCCTCCTTTAATAAAATTTTGAATATTATATCACTAAGTTCAAGATAAAAATTATTTTCACTTTAATAAACCAAATTTAAACAATATCACAATAACATTAATCAATATTTCCATATTGCAGTAATACAATAAATAAAAGTTGTGTTATTACGAAAAGTGGGAAATCCAAAGAAAAAGTAATAAAAATTAAAAAAAGGTAAACTATAGAATTTTTCAATCAGTAAAAATAAAATTTATAGTAATTTAATATATAACATTTAAAGGATATTTTCCAGTTCACTTATATTTGATATAACCTTAACATCCAATTTTTCTTCTTCAATGCGCTTTTCTTCCTCAGTAGTGAGCTTAGAGTTTACTAAAATAGCTGACATTCCAGCATTAACCGCACCCATGATATCTTCAGTGAATTTGTTACCAATCATCACTGAATTTTCAGCACTGCAGCCCATACGATTTAATGCTACCTCAAAAATGCGCCCGTGTGGTTTTTCAAATCCAACTTCATCCGAAGTAACCACCTCATCAAAGAATGGGTAAATTCCTAGCCTTATTAATTTTTCCCACTGCTTTATAGTTATTCCATTAGAAATAACACCCAATTGATAACCCTTGGCCTTAATATTTATCAAAGTAGAAATGGTTTCTGGAAAAGGTCTTAAGAGTGCAAATTTAACATTATGATAATTTATCATACCTAAAGAAATTAATAAAGGCTTTTCTTCACCAAATACCGTTTTAGTTAATACATTAAAATGTTTATCATAATTAGAACCTTTTTGGCCTATTATTTCTCTTAAAAGTTTATATGCTTCTGTAGAAGATAGAGGTAAACCTGCATCAATCATCATATTTAATGCTGCTTTCCGAGCAAGTTTAGCAAACCCTGAAGTGTCAAATAAAGTATCATCAATATCAAAAAAGACTGCTTTTAGCATCATCCCACCTAATATAATATTGGACATTTATAAGTTAATAAGCTTTTGATTAAAAAAAAATAATTCATTTATGAAATTAAAAAAAAGTTTTTTAATAAAAATAGATCATACGTCATTAAACATATAACCCCAAAAAATAATGTTATTCTAAATTTAAATAAACTTAAGTGATAATTATAAAAAATAAGTCAATGAAATTTAATAAATAATTAAAATAATAAAAAGAAATTAAAAAAAAGCATCTAAACTACTTTGTTTTTCTTTTTGAGCAAGTTCCATTAGTCTTTCTGAAGAGTAACCCAGAGAATCCATTATTCTAGAAACTGCAGGTAAAACCTGATTTTTAAGATAATATTCTGGATCGTATTCCAATCCTTCAGTGTCCTCAATGGGTTCGGCTCGTTTACTGATGGGTTCTTTCCCTTTAACAATAACGTAACGAATAATTGAACCTCTTTCTATCTTTCGTCCTCTGGCTATTGATTTTTGGGCGGCAACCACATGAGGCCCAATATTTTTGTAATCATTAAGATTTTTAGAAATCTGGGTGTGAATGACCATGTCATTCATGGACACATCACCAGAACTAATTCTTTCAATAACCTTTTTAATAATTTCCCGTGCTTTATCCGGAGAACCATCCTTTAATATGGTCATTAAAATATTCTGCTGGGTGTCTTTAGCAATAGGGGCCCAGTCCCTTCTGACCAGTTCCAGACCCTTTGCCACTATTTTGTCATCTTCAAGAAGAGCGTATCTCTTTTTGGTAACAAAAAACCCTCTTTTATAGAATCCTTCATATTCCAGTTCCATACCTTCAGGTAGTTCATGGTTTATGAAATCTAAAAATTTATCCTTCTGGAATTCAATTTCTGCTTCCAGATTACTCTGCAATGAGCACACCATTAATTATACCGTGTTGACCAGGTCTAGAAGTAACTCGAACTTTACCTGCACTGGTTTCTACTACGGCACCTTTGGTTATGATGTTCCTTCTTACAAAGTTAGGGTTGGCTAGATTTTCCACAACATTTAATATATCTGCCATTTGAATTTTGTTGTCTGAAGGATCCATTACATTAATTTTAGAATCAGTGGACAATCGAATTTTTTCATTTCCGCCCTGAGTTCTAATTTTTCTAATTTTTCTGTCACCTATTCTGGTTTCAGCAGCTTCTCTACCGAGTTCGGATTTTTTCTTTCCTCGGTTCATTTTTGCTCGTCCACCACTAGGTTTTTTCATTGATTTTCCTTGCCAAATTGCCATTATTTCACCTTGTTAATATGATTTGTAATTTAATATTATCTAAAAAGAAGTGTTAACTATAATTTCAGATAATGTAATAGAATCTTAATATAATACTATCAGATAAAGATTCCAAAATCAGTGCAAACTGAATTTAAAACACGATGGTATTCAATTCTAAATTAATTCTATTTTAATATAATATATAGTTTAATATTAATTAAACTATTCATTAGTTATTCCGTCTAGCTTTAAAAATATTTTGATTATCCTGGGTTGATTTAATAATAATTGAACCAGTTAAGGCCATATATATTAAATTTTCTCTGATTAAAACATTTTTATAGATTTCCAAGTTATTTAAAACCGAGGATAGAAATAAAATACATCAATTGTAATTTTATTATAATTTAACTGAACTCCTATTTAAAGGTTTAAATAAAATAAATTAATTTTTTAATATCATTTTTTGTAACATTTAAATATTCCAAACCTAAAACATCAAATATTATAAAATTCTTGAAAATACCTAAACTTATATGATAAAAAATCGATTATGCGTATCTTTTAGCCGGGAATATCCATATAATTCTAATATTCACTATAATAATAATTAAAAGATAGTTGAAATATTAAATCATGATAATAAAATATAATCATTTTCTGGTAAAAAATAAATTAACATATTTTCGGCATAATTAAATTAAAAAAATAAGGTGAAATTCTATGAAAATTGGTATGTCCCACGGTGCTGGTGGAGAAGTAATGCAAGGTTTAATCTCAGATATCATATTAAACAACATTAAAAACAAACAAGTCAACGGAGGTGTGGGTCTGGATGACCTTGATGACGGAGCATCCATACCTTTAGGTGAGTACGAAATTGTTATTAGTACCGATGGGCACACAATTGATCCATTATTCTTCCCAGGCGGAGATATTGGAACCATATCCATAGCTGGAACTGTGAACGATGTTTCAGTAATGGGGGCCAAACCTTTGGCCATAGCCAATGCCATGATTATTAGAGAAGGTTTCCCCGGAGATGAACTGGAAACCATAATAAAATCTATGGATAAAGTTTGCCAGGAAACCGGAGTTTCTATTATTACTGGAGACACTAAGGTTATGGAACAAGGCAAACTGGACCAAATGGTGATTGCCACAACCGGAATAGGTCTGGCAAAAAGGGGAGAAGTTATCCGGGATTCAGGACTAGAAGTGGGAAACAAAATCATTCTTAGTGGAAGTGTGGGAGACCATGGGATGGCTTTAATGGCTTATCGAGAAGGTTTTGGTTTTGAAACCGATTTAAAATCAGATGTAGCTCCAGTTTGGGGAATGGTTGAAGCTGCACTTGAAATTGGCGGCGTGAGTGCTCTTAAAGACCCTACTAGAGGAGGTCTAGCCAATGCAGTTAATGAACTGGCCAGTAAATCTGGAGTGGGTTTAATGTTGGATGAAGATCAGATTCCTGTAAAAGAACAGGTTAAAGCAGTATCAGATATGCTGGGTATAGATCCGTTTGAAGTGGCTAACGAAGGAAAAGTAGTAATGGGTGTAAAGGCTGATTCGGCTGAAGAGATCTTAAAAGCTATAAGAAAAACCAAATATGGGTCAGAAGCTCAAATTATTGGAGAAGTTACTGAAGGAAATCATGTTCTTATGGAAACTTCTTTAGGGGGCCAACGGATTCTAGAAGCCCCAATCGCGGATCCAGTTCCAAGAGTATGCTAAATAAAAATTTATTTTTAAATCTTTTTTTAGTAAAATTTAATTAATTAATATTATAATAATCAAATACTAAAATCAATATAATTACTGCTTAAAAATAGATTGCGAAAAAGAAAGGGATTCAAATGGAAGAGTTAACTAAAAAAAGATTTTGGGCATTTATCATTGATTTTATATTTATTACAGCCTTAATGTGGATTTTAAGTATTGTTATTTATCCATTACTAATAGTTACAGGATTTTTTTCAGTATTTAATTACTGGCTCTTGTTATTGGCGGTATTAATTATAGGATATTTTACTTATTTAGAAGGTTCTTACAGTAAAACCGTGGGGAAAAGTTTAATGGGTATTAGATTAAAAGCTCTTGATGAAAATTTAACTTATAAAAAAACTTTTGTAAGAAATTTATCAAAAATATTGTGGTTTCCCATCATAATAGATCTTTTAGCTGCCTATTTTACTAAAAATAGTTCATTAAGAATACTTGACAAATATGCAGGAACTGTTGTCGTTATAGATGAATAAAATTGTTTAAATGTAAATAACAAATTAATTATTTATACCATTGACTTTTTTAATTATTTTTTAATAATCTAAGAATATTTTTTTCTCATTAAGGCCTTTTTTTCTAATTTCATTCTTTTCTATGAGTATTAAAATAATTTATCTAATTTTATATATTCTGAAGCCATAAATAGTATTAACTTTATGTTGAAGGAGGAAAATTAATGAAAGATCAAGTAACTGAAATGAATAGTCAGGTTGGAGAAACAATTGCAACCCTAGTGACTACTGCTTTTGGATTAATTGCAGCATTAGCATGGAATGACGCTATAAAGGCCATAATAGTACAATTCATTGGTGCGGGGAACGGAATTATGGGGCTTTTAATTTATGCTGTATTAATTACTATAATTGCAGTTATTGCCACTATATTAATTGCACGGGTAATTGCTAAACCTGCAATTCAAGAAGTTAGAATAGTAGAATAGATAATATTGAGAATATATTTAGAAATTATTCTTAATATTATTATTTTTTAGCAAAAAAAAATGTTTAGTAATTAATTCTTAGAGGGTATTATAAAATTATAATATAATTGAACCTTATTTTACATAATCAAGTCCAGCTATATGGGTTAAATTCAGAAGGGATTTTTACCTCACTTGTATACTTTTTATAGTAGTACTTACATAATAAGTTCATGGAAGATCGCGAATATCTTAAAGAAATCCAAGAATTAAGGAATCTTTCTGACACTACACTCAAAAGATACGAAAATGACCTTGGCCATTATACAAAATATCATCAAATGACTCTAAATGAATTATTAATTGAGGCCGAAGTTGAAGAAGAAGAAAGAGTCAGAATGAGAAATAGAAGAATTAAAAGAAGATTATTAGACTTCCAAGCCAATTTAAAAGATAGAAATTTAGAGCCAAGCACTATTAAAACAATAATGAGCCATGTTAAATCTTTTTACCGAACTTATGAAGTAGAATTACCTCAAATAAAAAATCCTACTGTACCTATAACAGAAAATATTCATGACATACCTACTATAAAACATATTAAAATAGCTACCAGCACAAACAACTTAAAACACAAAGCATTAATCCTTTTTATGAGTAGTAGTGGAACAGGAACTTCTGAAACTTTAGAATTAACGATAAAAGATTTTATAATAGCTACAGAGGATTATCATAATGAATCTAACATTTACGATGTATTAAACACTTTGTCTAAAAAAAGGGACATAATACCTGTTTTTACTTTAACAAGACATAAAATTAATTATAAATATTACACTTTCTGCAGCCCTGAAGCAACTGAAGCAATTGTTAATTACTTAAAAAGCCGAAAAAACATAAATAATGATTCTAAATTATTTGATTTAACACAGGTAGGCTTAGTTAAAGTTTTTAAAAGAATTAATGATAAATATCAATGGGGTTGGAAAAAGAACAGAAGATTTTTCCATGCACATGCTTTAAGAAAATTCTTCGCGACAGAGTTAACAAAAACTGGAATAGATCATTTAATTATAGAATGGATGATGGGTCATTCAATACCTCAAACCACAGCATCTTATTACTTAGCAGATCCTAATCACCTAAAAAAGGAATATTTTAGGGTTGTTAATAAAATAACTGTTAGTAAAATAGAAGTATATGATATTAAATCTGTGGAATTCTTAAAAATCGAAAAAGAATTAGAATCCAATAAAAAAGAATATGAACAAATAATCCAAAAATTGAAAAAAGACTTTAAAAAGGAAATAGGAGATTTAAAACGAGATTTACTATATTCCGAATATGGAACACAACTCAATGAAAATGATGATCCTGATGACATTGGTTTAACAAAAGTATCAGAAGATGAAAACTATATAGAAATTAAACCAGGAGTATACGAACAAAAGCCAAAAGACCTGAAAAAATAAATATTTTTATCTATTTGGTTAATTCATAGACATAATTCCTATATAATAATTTTAAATTGATTGAAATCTAATTTCTTTTATTTCTAAACCAGTTTTTATTACCTCGCTTGAATCTAAAATTGCTTTGAATCTTAACTTATTAACTTGAAACATAATACTATTAAATATAAAAATAATAGATCATTTATTAAATTGTTTTTTATCATTATAAAAAGGGGAAATAATAATGGTTTATTGTTTTAAATGTGGGAAAAAGAATTCAAATACGGCTAATTTTTGCATAGGTTGTGGAGTCAAACTCCTTAATGACGACATTAAACTTAAAAAAAATGTAAAAAAGACTGAATTTTCATTCTCAGACCTATTAAATCGTACCCAAGATAATTTAGAACATGATAAATTACTTTTAGAAAAATTCATTAGCGATATCGAATTAAACATTAAAAAATTTGGCTTAGATGAAGTTAAAACTGAAGAAGAATTACAAGAACAGATTAAAAAAATAGATTTTGAAATAAAAAAATTAAAGCAAAATTTGGATGGAAAATTAAAAATATATACGTCTGATAAGATATTAATCAAAAAAAATCGTGATGAAGACAACCCTATGAAAATCACTTATTCTATTTCTCTAAAAGAAAGAAAAAAGGATAAAGGAAGAGAAGTTTTATTCAAAAATTCCAATAATCAAAAGACTAAATTAAAAGTTTTCATTTCTGAAAATAGTATTGATATTCCTGATATTAATTATCATAGTGTTTATCCTGTTAAATCAAAAAATAACAATTTTTTATTAGGATATAATGATCAATATTTTGATGGAAATCATAAAACAGTAGATGGTGAAACTGTTTTCGTTAATGAGAATGAACTTTTTTTAATTAATGAATTAAAACGTCCTAATGATGGTAAAATAGCTGAAAATGGAAATTTTATAATAAATGACTGGATGGGTTCTAATCTTAGTGGAACATTTTATGCTTTCAATTCCGATGCAAAAATTATCTTTAAAAGAAAATTTAATTCTAATCTTGGCAATACGGCTATATCTGATAATGGTCAATACGCTGCATTAGAAACGTATCATAGTGAATCAGATGATTCAGATAAGATATTTTTCTTTGATTTGAATAATAAAACGATTCTATGGGAAAGAAAACGTGACTTGGGTAATATCAAACGCTTCAAATTTGATTCAAACATGCTCACTGTTTTTTACGATGACAATAATCTAAGTTATAGATATAATTTCCAAGGCGTACTTGTAGATCAAGATAAATTTGAAAAGGAAAGACTACTTTATGCCAACGGATATGAATTATTTAACATAGCTAAAGAAAAAATGGATAAATTAGATTATGAAAACAATGATTTATCAGATTATGATGAAGTTTTATCATTTTTAGAAAGATCTTCAAAAGAAAATATTTCTGATTATACAAAAGCACGTGTATATCGTACAATTGGAGAAATATATTATAATTATAATAAAACAGAAGAAGCTTTAGAAAACTTTGAAAAAGCCTTGCATTATGGCCCTAAAGTTGGTATAAAAAGATTATACGATAAATTAAATAAAAATAAATAATTATTAAAATAAATTTAAAGAGATTAAACCAAAATTTTTTTATAAAGTATTAATAGGTAAAAACATTTAAAAAAAATTAACATACACGGCTTTTTTTAAAAAATAAGAGCACAGAAATGCTTCGTTTAAAAAATTTGAAATGTTAAAAATACATGTTTTTTCCCATTTTTTATAAAAACGTTATTTCTAAACTTACTATTATTCATTTAAATAATAAAATACTGCCTAAACGAGTTTTTTTTTTCAAATGTCATTTCTTAGTTTTTTTTTCAATTTGATATATGCAATCTTTGAGGAATTCATTAAAAGAGTAATTATCTTTTGTTTGAAATTTTTTTAGTGCAGGATATTCATCATAGAATTCCATTGGTTTTTTCAATCCATTTTTTAAGCCTTCATCAATCTTTTTAATATTTTTATCAGAATTATTCTTAATTGCTGTAATCAGTTTGACATTTAATGATTTTTTACCTTCCACATAAATTCCAAGTTTTTTAGCAATTTTGGTTACATTTTTTGAAGTAGATTGATTTATATTTTCTTTGATAACTAAAGGATATATGCCTTTAAATTCAGCTTCAAAGAATTCTGTAGTTTCTTTATTATCATAATACTTAGGCTTAAATTCAAGATCAACTATATCTGGAACATGACAAAACATGAAAATATCAGGAGCAGTACCTTCTCTTCTATAAATACGTGCTCTCATTAATGATTGATATATTAAACTTTCAATTTGTTGGTTAAAGTATTCCAGAGGAGTGTAATACAAATAAGCATCCATAAAAGCCTCTTCATTCTGCTTATTAAATTCAATCTTTCTTTTATCTTCAAAATTTTTATCTTTGTATTTATACTCAAATGGATATTTTTTAGCATTTGTGAGACTTTTAAGACAATTTTCACTATTCTTTTTTAATTGAGCCTTAATTGTTTTATTTGGAGCTGAGTTCTCCACATCTTTTCTGTATTTTTTTATATCATTAAGATGGTTTTTGAATTCTTTCTCGTAAATATGTCCATTATCTAGGAAATAGTCTATTTTTTCAAAGTCTTCTTCTTTAAAATCTGTTAAAAAAATATCATTATACTTTTTTAACCACTTTCCAAAACTAAATGGGGGAGTACCATATAAAACAATAGCATCAGAATCCATCATTGAATTTAATCCTCTAAGATACCAATATTGTTCAATGAATCTACTATCACTAATTTTTAGACGTAAAAGTTCCTTTATTAAGTCTTTAGTAGTAATAATAGATATAACACTATATTTCCTTTTCAAATTTTTCATGACCAAATCAAACTTTTTAAGTTCAGCTTTTCCATCACGTGATAAATGGAATTTTTCCTTATCTTCAAAAAATGGGCCATTAAAAAATTGATGGTTTTTTCTCATTCTGTAAATATTAGCATCCACTTTTTTAAGATTACTCGTATAAATTATTGTTTTTATATCTTTTAATGGATATAAATCCTCTTTTGAATTAATAACTGATCTGGGAACCGTTTCATCTTCATAACAATACCTTGAAAATAATATTTGGAATATATCCTCATCAAAAGTTGCATCTAATAAAACAACAGGAACTCCTTGCCTTGCTATATCAAAAACATGATATAAATTAGGTTCAGGGTAAGATTCAATATCTCCATAAATAGTTTTATAATATAAGAATTTTCTTATATCGTAAGGATTTAATTTATTTATTTTGTAAAGATCATTTATTATTGCTTTCCAATTCTTTTCAGTATTGTTTAAAGCAAGTTCAGTTGCTGATCTCTTGATGTTATTTAGTACCTTAAAATAGTCGTCGTCATATTCTGGAAAATCCATTGAATCAAGATTTGAAATAAATTTCTCACTATTATTATAAATTACATATTCGCTAATAACGTCCATAGCTTCTTTTATTCCTTCTTTATTTAATTTCAAATCTTTTGTTTTCCATATATCTTCATCTACAACTAAATTTTCAAATTTGAATCTATTTTCCATATTTTTTTGTTCGTGTATATGGTGTTTATCTAAGTATTTATAATGTGCAACGACTTTTTTAGCATTTATGAACTGTTTTTTATAACTGCAATTCTTTTTTTTATTATTAGGGCATTTATGACAGATCATTCCTATTGGCACGCTTGAACTATAAAGTTCTTCAGCTTTTTTATATCTATGAGGATGTTCTGTAAAACCTTTCCAAATTCTTAAACCCGGTTTTTTATATTCTTCATCACTGATTTTATTACTATTTGTTATAATCAAACATTTTTTTAAATTTTTAATCTGCTTTTTAATCGCTGTACTTTTACCTGAGCCCGGGTGCGTTTTAACAATATGAATTCCTGGATTTGAAAAATAGTCTATAGAATTCAAAGAATCTTGTATATCAGTTATATTCCCATCTATCTCTTTAAAAGATATATTAGAAAGATGTTCCCATTCAATTTTAGTATCAGATTTCACCTATTCACCCCATATATAATCCTATTTTTTGTTAAAACTAACCTAAGATATTTTTAATCTGGTAAAAGTATTAATAAATAATATTTTTGTATATTTTTTCAGTTAATTTTTGTACATATATACTAAACCATTTCAGGAAAACTTAAAAATAGATGATGTTCTTTCCAAAAACGATTTAAATTAAAGATTCATTATAATATACATCAAATAATAATTTCAAAGGAAAAAAAATAGTTCAAAAGAGATCTGTTCTAATTAATAAAAAAAGAATTAGATAAAACATAGATTAATAAAGAAAAAAATTAACTGAATAGGATTAGTCAGTTAATTTTCAAAAGGAAATAAAGAATTTTCATCCTTTTTGAAAATACATTAAGCATTCTGCATGGATCCAATTATATCTTTAATATATTGTTGGTTATCCGAGGTTTCTGAAGCTGGTGTTTGGCCATCTGTTTGATATATGGCTATTTGATAGTATTTTCCATTTTTCTCAAAGAAAACTGCTAAAGTATCTGGTATCTTTTTAACAGTTACTCCATCTATTGTTTTATATGAAACTGTGTTTTTAGATTCAATTGCGTATAACTCTTTATTTGAATATTCGGTTATAATCAGGTGTGTATCTGTGTTATCTAATGTTAAACGTGAAGCTTGACTGCCTGATGATTTAAATCCATTATTAAATCCACCTGATAAATAGAATTTGCTTTTTCCAACGCTAAAATTAGGAGTTGGTGAATTATCTGAAGTTGAATTTTCAGTTGATTTAGATGTTGGTTGGACTCTTGTAATAGTAATTTTTTTCGTGTTAGTTCTTTTTCCTATAGCCTTTGCAGTTCCTTCTATTTCTATTTCGTTTAGATTGATAGGAACATTAATTGTTTGGTTAAAATTACCTTTTTCATCTGCTTTTAGCTGAACATTCTTAAGATTCAGGTTTTTGCAATTGATTTTTATATCTGCATTTGGGTCACTTTTCCCTTTAATCACTAAAGTTGTAGCATTTGAACTAATATTTATTGCATTAATTGTTAATGGCGTTATTGGTCTTTGTATATTGACTTTTACTCCATTTTGAGATTTTTCAGGTGATTTTGCTGTTATATTTACATCAGTTTCAGTTACGTTTAATGGAATTGTAATTTTATAAGAGAAGCTTCCATTGCTATTTACTTTAATGGATTCATTTTTTAAATTTAAAACTGGTGCTGTGATTTTTACAATTGCTTTGGGGTCAGTAGTGCCTTGTATAGTGTATTCAGTAGTATTTTCATCTATTTGAACTTCACTTGGTTCAACAGATAGAGCAGTTGTAGGGAATATCAAAGTCATTACTATCATAAATAAGATTATCCCTAAACAACAACTACCAACACTTAAAAACATTTTATTAGTCTTGCTTTTTTTGTTCCACCAATTTTTTATTCCTGTTTTTTGAGTTCCATTCTCATTATTTGAATTTTCAGTTGATTTACTCATGATTTACAACCTGTTAGTTAATGAAATATCAATTCATAATAATTATCCATCTAATAGAATTAATTAAAATAACAAGACCCATACCCGCAATTAATCCTGTTGAAAATCTTAAAATATTGTTGCTTTCGTGCAAACCAAAAAATTGAGTTATTCCGTCGATAAATGTTGGAATAATTAATAATAATGAAATTAAGACAAAATTAAAAGTATAATCTACATAAAAAAAAATTATATACATAAAACACGAAAATACACCAATATAAAGTCCAGTACACCTTGAACATACTGGAAAATAGTATTCTTTTATTTTAAATGTTCTTTCTGGTAATCTATGACAAATAAACATTATAAAAAGGTCTTTAAAATGCTCATGCAAAAATCGATAATTCATTATTTGAAGATTATTTTATTACACATATATTATTTACCATTACTTCAAAATAGAAAAGGAATATATGGCCTATTGTATTATTGACAATTAAATAAAAAAACTAATTAGATAAAATACCTAATGAACTGAGATAAACCAATCAGTTATATGGATAATATGAATTCTAACATTCAGTTCAGTTTATTTCAGAAATATATACAAAATAATAAACCATGTCTTAAATCAATAAAAACATTTATAATTATAGAAGTAATCAGTATAGAAGTAATTAAATTAATCGTTTCTTTTATTATTATAGATGACCTTATAAATAAGAAATATTTCATGCATTATACACAATTAACCGCTCCAGAATTGTTTTCCGGAAAGTTAAATTGAAATCAAGTTATCGAAATACCTCACTCTGAAAAAATTTTTAAAATCGAATCCATAAAATATATATTTCATCAATTATGAACAAAATAAATAATCTAAATTATAATTTAATAAAAATAGTAATGAAAATTAGATTCTTTCTAACAATTCTTTCTTTTTATTTTCAAATTCTTCATTAGTGATAATACCAGCTTCTTTTAGTTCATTCAGCTTTTTAATCTGATTAATAGGATCTTCTTCACTACCAGAAACTTCTTTTTCTGGTTGATGTTCCTGTTTGGGTTTATTTTTAGATTGATAATCTTTAAATTTTGATTCTAACTCATTAAATAGGTTTTCTGTATATTCAATTTTTTCGGGGTTTTCACCATAAAATGTGATTTTTGCGCCGTTATTTTGTTTTATTTCAAATTTATTGTGATCTTTTAATAGAATTATAGAATTAATATCTTTAAAAATGACAAACCATCTACTATTTTTACGATTAGTAAATCTTAATTTTTTTTCATGTATCAGAATAGTACATTCTTTTTGTGTGTTTGTATTGTGAACAACCTTTGTTTTTGTTTTTGTTTTTGTTTTTGTTTTTGTTTTTGGTTCAGGTTTTTTATTATCACTTATAGCAGCACCAATTAATGCACCTGCAGGTCCAAGAAGCAAAGCTCCTCCAATTACATTAGTTGTTCTTTTAAACCCACTCCAATCAACAGGTTTTTCAGTATATGTCTTAACCATTGTACCAGTATAATTATGAACAACGGTATAAGTTGGTTTTTCATTTTCTTCTCGCTTTTTATTTTTAAGGTCCTGTTTTCTATTGTATTTATCCTGAATAATTTGATCAATTTCATCAGTAGTCGTTATTTCACCAGATTTAATGCCTTCTTTAACCATATCACTCGTGTTTATTGCAAAAATAGTCGCTTCCTGTCTATTAAATACACTTCCTGCAGTAAAAAATTTTTTTACTTCTTTACTAGGCCCAAATGTACCACCTAATCGTTTTTTCGTGTAATTTTTTAACATTTTTTTATTCATCGGGGTATTAACTTCAAAAAGTTTTTCTCCACATTTTTTGCAGAATTTTTGTTCTTCATTGATTTCTGCTCCACATTTTTTACATGAAAGAATATTCTGAGGTTTATTTTTCATCTTTTTTATCATTTTAATGCCCGGTGATTTACGTGGATCTACCATAGCAATACCTATTTTCTTGGCTTTTGTTTTCATCGTATTTTCTGATTTACTTGCAGTTTCAGACCCCATATCATTAATTAGATTAAATTCATCATTTTTTGTTAGATTCTGATTTGTTTGAGATGGTTTTACGAATAAGTCTTGATTAATTTCAGGTTTTTGATTTATTTTCTGTTTAGGAAGATTTTTTATTATTTCTCGTCTTTTTCTCATTTTATTCACCCAAAGGTTTCATACCCTTTTTCTAATTCATCAAATCCTGATTAATCAATAATAAAAGTTTAATATTATTTTATCACATTTTATACTTAATATATTATAAATATTTATAGTAGACCTTTTCAAGTACAATATTCTTTATAAAAAATAAATCTAATACATATTCTTTAAAAACTTGAAATCAGAAGGCTTAGAATATTTCAGGGTTTTTCAGATAAACAAATACCATTTTTAAATTATTTTTATAAAAAAATATCTTAAGTTAACTTAATAGACAAGTAACAATCAAAAAAACGATAAATGGATAATATAGTTATGAATAAAACTGAAAAACCATTTATTGTTTTTTTTATGATACGAGTTCTTCCAAAATGAGTTTTATTTCAGTTTTATTTCAGAAATATATATCAAAAATAATAATTTCAAAGCAAAAGTTATTTAAAACTATAACAAAGCTATATCTTAAATCAATGGAAGCATCTATAATTATATAAGTATATAGTATAAAAGTAATTAAATTAATCGTTTCTTTTATTATTATTGATGGCCATATAAATAAGCTAAATTTTATACATTACATATACTTTAAACACTTTAAATATTCAAGAAAAAGTTTTCGGAAAGGTAAATAAAATAACACAGTCTTAAATACCTCCCTCTGAAAAAATTTAGAAAAAATCATCAATATATATTTCACTATTATGAATAAAACAAAAAATTTTATTAATAAGTATTATAAAAGTAGTATAAAGGTATTAAAAAATGAATAATGAATATGAAAAAATTTCCATAAAAGTACCAAAAGAACTATTAAAAGAGTTTGATGAACATTCAAAAAGTAAAGGATATCAAAGAAGAGATATTGCCATTCTTGATTTGATAAAAAATAAAATAAAAGAAATTGAATAAATATTATCAATCAAAAAAATTCCAGCGACCTATGGCCATTGATGCAAGTTTATGACTTCTTTCTAAAATAGTTTTTTCATTCCAGACTTCATATTTGGCTAATTCTAAATTGAGCTTCAGTGGACTTTCTTTAAACCCATTTGCCATATTTTTCTTTAAATCAAAAAAATTGTCTGATAGTTCAGAATTATATCCCGTTAAAGTCAGATTTCCTAATTTATGAATCCATTTATTTCTAACTTCAACATAATCTGAGCCTAACATAAATTTCCAGTCATCAGATAATTTTTCAGGATTGCCAGCAGTTTGTGGTAGTATATGCTCAACTGAAAGTCCATCAAAATCTTTTCTTGATTCTTTACTACTTATTTTTTCAAGTTCTTCTAAAAGAAGCCTATCAAATCTATGTCGATAAAGATCATTGTAGATTAATTTTTCTTTAAATTCATCATCATCTGGCCATCTTTTATTTCTTTCACCTGATTTTAGTTCATAAATTATTTTATTCTTAAGGCTTGAATCAGCAATAAATTCATCCAAACTTTCATCGGATTCTTTAATTTTTTTCCATAATGTTCTGAAAATTGGGTTTAATGAATTTGTAGGTATATCACAAATACTTCTTCTAAATAAAAATGATTCGATCACATTTATTATATCACATACTTCCAAAGAGCTTAAGTCACTGTTTTCTTTTTTATACTCATCAAATACTCTTAAAAGCAAAGGTATGTGGCTGTAATATTCTAAAATGTTCAAATCGTTTAATGCATCGTTAATTTCATCAGATTCATCTTTAGCATTTATAATTATGTCATAATACTTAGCATATTTAACCAGCTGTTCTGCAAATCTTTCAACATCCTCAGAACAATTTTCTTCACTTGAAACTTCTTTATAGAATAAAATTTTGAAATCTTTATAAAGATCTTTGATATTTGTGGAAACAGATTTTTTCATATAAGCAAAAAACTCAAGGAAATCCGTTAAATCATCATTTAATAGTTTTTCCATAGGATGCCAGTAATTAATATAAATTTTATTCTGAAAATTACTTTCTAAATTCATTAAAAGGAAATTTCTTATTAAATCGGCATCAGTTAATGCTTTACCTGTGGCATTGAGACTCTCAAATATTTGTTGGGGATTATCTTGCCCATGTAATAATCCGACGTCAACAATCATTAATCTAGATAGATTATTATAAATCTCATTAACCGGAAATTCTTCTAATATTTTTCCAAGTTGAACCTTCAGGTACTCATAATTTTTAATAATATTTGAGTTTTTATCTGATATTTGGCCTCTTAAGAGCATTTCAAGTATAATATTATCATTTTTAGTAAGAATAAGCTTATTTTTATTTTCTGATTTAGAATATTGATTAATTAAATACTTATTTCTTATTTCTTCAGCAAGATTATTGCTTTCTTTTATAGCAACTTCTTCTAATATAATAAAAATCAATGTAAATGTAGTTATTCTCTGTTGACCATCAATAAGAAGAACCTCTCGTATATTACTTATAAGTCCCTGTGCTTTTTCATCAATGTAAACAATTGAGCCCATGAAATGTATTGGAATTTCAGGGTTTCTTAATAACTGTAAAATATCATCGATTAATGTTTGACAGTGTGTAATTTCCCAATCGTACAATCTTTGGTATATAGGAACTTTAAATTGCACATCTTTCTTCATTAAATCCATAAAACGTTCTTCGCCAGCTTTCATAATACCACATTAACTTTTCTTAAATTCTTCATAAAGCAGTTCTAAAAGAGATAATTTCAATTTATTTCTTAATTTATCATTATCAACCACTCTTTTATACAAATCCATATTATTGTTGAGTAGTCCAGACATTTCAGAGTCAAAATAATTGTCAAATACAGCCTCGACATTTTCCCGAGAATTCTGTTCCATTTTATTAGTCAGATCTTTATTTGACATCATGTTCCTCTTTACTTGTTCCAAGAAAATCCGATCATCATCTGAAAAATCTGTTCCAAAAGCATCGTTGAGGTCTTTGATTATCTGGGATAATTTTGCTTTTTCTTCCTCTTGAAATCCGGTAGCTCCACTTGAAGGTGGTTTTAATCCACTTTCAGCTCCCAATCCGATTAGATTTTTTCCTTTATTCTCTATTTTGTAGGAATCCATATCCACATCTTCACGAACATTAAATGGCAATGGATCGTTTATTGTGGGGAGTTTCTTAGTTAGGTATTTGTTAAAGATGAAGAGTTTCTCCAGGTTCACATCACTAAACGGCATTAATTGGGATAGGAAGGAATAGATATTCTGATATCTTCGGAGTGTTTTCTTAAAACCAACAGCATCTTCCTTATTTTCCTGTAAAAGTTTTTTGAATTCATTCACAGGATGTTCTAAAAGATAGTGTAATTTTTGTTGAGTTTCACCATTCAGGTAAGCTTCAACAAAACTATCCACATCTCCCTGGTCGAATAGATGATAATCCATCAGTTTATCATATAATTCATATAATTTGTGGGGATCGGTAGCTTCTTCTAGAAATGTGGCTTCATAATATGGTTCAAAGGCCTTTTTAATAGTATCAGTTTCATTGGCAAAGTCCAGAATCAGTGTATCGGTCTTATTTTTTGCTATCCTGTTAGCCCTACTAAGGGTCTGTACTGCTGCAACCCCGTTTAAGGATTTATCTACGTATATGGTGTGCAACAAGGGTTGGTCAAAGCCAGTCTGATATTTATTGGCCACAATTAGAATCCTGTAAGGATCTTCCTCGAATGCATTTTCTATAGATTTGGTTGGTGGAAGATTATTCATGGATTTTTCGTTGTATTTCTTTTCGTTGTGTTTAACTTCTCCTGTAATGGCCATA